>ENA-OQEX01000157-OQEX01000157.1-human-gut-metagenome-genome-assembly--contig:-NODE-157-length-40081-cov-4.891175_pt1 | contig 40081 bp, 70 predicted proteins | sample MGYA00242802_ERZ504649 | MGnify/ENA primary metagenome ERZ504649 (study PRJEB26092, sample SAMD00036194) | human gut metagenome | host: Homo sapiens | study: EMG produced TPA metagenomics assembly of...
ATGGATATATCCATGTGAAAGCGATTCCTGGCACTTCGGATGAATTGATCACGAATATGGGATATCTTGTCGATCGTATGAGTGTGATCTGGAACTTCCTACGATTGACGGGCTTAAGAAGCTGGCTCCTCATAAGAATCCGAAGAAACTTGTTGCTCCAATTCGTCAGATTCAGAATGGAATCGTGGATCATCGGTTGATGATCGGAAAAGATGCCTCTATGGAACGTTCTCAAAGTAATAAGTATTTGAAGCATACGATCTTTCAAGAGAATCCTTATCAGCGGATTCAGACTGGTTCTTCCCCGTTAACACTTGCAGATCCTTCTCTTAAGAATACTTTACGTTTGCAAAATAATGGAAAACCAGCTTCTTTTGTTCCTGCCGGTCAAAGTACACAGATGATCATTGGCGCAACTGGGGAGAGTGATCTGCAGCTTTTATCGACAACGCAAAATTATATCAGCAATATGACTTGAAACGTGTGTTTTATTCTGCTTATGTTCCTTTGAATGAGGATTCTAATCTGCCAGCTCTTGGAACCGCACCGCCGCTTCTTCGGGAACACCGCCTGTATCAGGCAGACTGGCTGCTACGGTTTTACGGATTTAAGGCAGATGAATTACTTTCTGTAGACCGGCCGAATTTTAATACGATGCTTGATCCAAAGTGTGACTGGGCGTTACGTCACCTTGATATTTATCCAGTTGAGATCAATCGTGCTTCTTATGATGTGTTGCTTCGTGTTCCTGGAATTGGGACAAAGTCTGCGTTTCGTATTGTGAAGGCACGCAAACATGGAACTCTTAATTTTGAGCATTTGAAGAAGATGGGGATTGTATTAAAACGTGCGAAGTATTTTATCACCTGCAGCGGGAAGATGATGTATCGGATACCGATTGAAGAAGATTTTATTACCAGGCAGCTGATTGGTGAGGATGGAAAGCAAAATTGGGAGATCGATCATCCACAGACCTATCGACAGCTTTCTTTATTTGATGATTTTAATTTTCAATCTGAAGTCACTGTAGAAGATTCTTCGAAAACTTTGTTTGGACAGATGTAATTTTCGTTATTTTTTTATTCTGGAGGCTATTATGACTGTTTTTACCTGTGAAGATAACTTTGATGCGATGATGACTTGTGTTTATGAGGCCTGGGCATCAAGACTTGGTCATTCCAATATTAAATTGAAGACAGAACCGATTGGGAATCTGGAATTATTCTGTGATTATCGGCATGTGGATGCTGATCCGGAGAAAACTGGCAGTGTCGTTCGTTCTATCAAGAGTAAGATTTCTTATCAGGCTTATATTATGATCTATGAAGCTGCAATGTCTGATGCCGAGGATAAATTAGATACGATTTATCGTTTTATGGTTGCTGGATTCCATTATGGTGCTCATGTTGTGGATTTTCTTCAGGAACCTGTGGTTATGCGGATGTTTGAATTGAAACGTAAAGTTGGAAATGAAGCTCATTTTCATGTGGAATTTATCCGATTTGCGAATATGCCTGGGGATGTGTTGGTAAGTCATATTGAGCCAAAGAGTAATGTATTGACTCTGGTTGCACCACATTTTTCTGATCGTCTGCCCTCTGAAAACTGGATGATCATTGATGATAAACGCTTCATCGCTGTCGTTCATCCTGCAGATCAAGATTATTATTTAACAATACTTTCAAAAGAAGAAATGGACCGGCTGTCCATTCAGACAGACGATCCGTTTATTGATCTATGGAAAGACTTTTTCAATACGATTGGGATTAAAGAACGAGAAAATCATCAGTGTCAGAGGAATCTGATGCCATTGTGGTATCGGAAACATATGACAGAATTCAAATCTTAGGATTTATTTGTGTTTTGTTAATTGGAGTAATTCATACTATAAATATCATTATTTTTATATGAGTGTTATTGTTAAAAAGTTGGATTTAATACCTTGGTAATTTCCACATATTTTTCGTAAACTTGTTGGTATATTTGTTCATTTTCTTTGTTTGGTTCATATATTTCTTTTACCTTTACAAATTGATGAGCTGCTTCTTCTACAGAATCCCAGATTCCATTTGCCACTCCTGCTAAGATTGCACATCCCATACATGCAGTACTTTCGCTGTTGTCTATGACTTTCACTGGAATTCCCAGAATGTCTGCTTTAATCTGACACCATGCTTTTGACTTTGATCCACCTCCAAGAGAACGGATCTCTGTATGGTTGCTCCTAATTTTTTCTCACATTCTAACATCCTTTTTAACGCAATGGCAAGTCCTTCCATGATTGCCCTTATAAAATGACCTCTATTATGTCCCGCATGGATTCCATAGTAGACACCTTTCGCATTTTCATTTAATTCAGGAATTCCTGATCCTTGAAAATATGGAAGCATGATCAGTCCATCTGCTCCTGGTGGTGTTGCTTTTACCATTTCATCCATCTGGGTATATGCATTCAGTCCTGTTTCCTGCTCTATTCTTCTTTCTTCATCACAAAATGTATCTCGATACCATTTCATAATGATCGAACCTGTGCAATATGGCTGATACATGTATTTCCCGGCGATCGCACTACACAATGTCGGAACATCTCCTTTTGACTCTGGATTTAACTGATCGATCGTTGCCACAGTTACAAGTGCTGACCCTGTACTTTCTGATGCAATTCCTGATTTTATATTACCTGCACCGATCGCACCACATCCTTGATCAAATGCTCCCACATTGATCTTTGTCTGTGGATCTAATCCAAATTCTTTTGCTGCGCTCTCGCTGATCGTTCCCAGTTCTGTTCCTGGTTCTTCTTAACTTTGGAAGATATTCTTCTTTGATTCCTGTATATGCAAGCATTTCTTTCCAGTAACAGCGATTTGTAATATCAAAAATCCATGATCACTTGCTGTTGAATGATCTGTATAATATGTTCCTGTCAGTTTAAAGATAAAGTAATCCTTAATCTGTGCAAACATTCTTGTCTTTTCAAAGATTTCTGGTGTTTTATGTTTCACTGCAAGAATCTTACTTACCGGATGGATCGCATATATTCCATCAAATCCAACTTTCTTTATGATATCTTGTTTCTCAAACTGCTCTGTTAATTCTTTTGCTTCCTTCGTTGCCCTTGTATCCATCCATGCAATTACCTTACATAGAGGTTTATTATTTTCATCCAAAAACACGCAGGTTTCCGCAGTTGATGAAAATCCAACGCATTTGATATCTTTTACTGGTACTCTTGCATTTTTAACAGATTCTTTGATGGATTGTTTGAATGCCTCTTCATATAGAGAAAGATCTGCTTCCACTTCGCCACTTGGAAGTGTTGTCAATGGATATTCGCTTGTTTTTGTGCCATAAATCTCACCATCTTCTCCGATGACTGCTGCTTTAATCGCTGTTGTTCCGATGTCAATTCCCAGTATGTACTTCATTATCTCCCTCCTTAGCAATCTTGTCCGCGTTGATCTCCATCCAGAGATCTGCATTTTTAATACCTAATTTCTGAGGATTAAAGACAGGTTTTTCAATTCCTGCTTTTCTTTGTGCCATATAATCGTCGAAAATCTTCTTGATCGTTGGTGACATGATCAATAATACGATCACATTAAACCATACCATCAATCCAACACCTACTTCTCCCGATGCAAAACTGGTTGCTGCAGATTGAATCGCAAAGTAATAAAAAATCAATGGCATTGCAATTCTTAATCCCCAGATTGCTATTTTCCTTGTTTTTGGAGATTGTTTATATAACATATAAGCAATTGCTGTTTCTCCTTGATAGTAATAATTTAGTAATGTTGTAAATGCAAAGAAAAATAAGAAGAAAGCTAATAAGATACCTCCAAAATTTCCAGGAAAAATAGAATTTAATGCTTCCTGTGTCCAGGCAATTCCAACTTCAGCTGATCCACTTGCCACATTTGCTGAACCTTTTCCTATATAAAGACTTGCTCCTGTCTGATCCAGAACATTAAAACAATCCGTTAAGATGATCATTAATGCTGTACAAATACATACAAAAAGATCAATATATACAGATAATGAATTGATCAATCCCTGTACACCCGGATGAGAACACTCAGTTGCAGATGCTGCTGGAACGGCTTCTCCCATACCTGCTCCTGAGGAATTTACAGATCGTTTTACTCCCCATAAAACAGCACTACCTAATAAGCCTCCAAACATTGCATGTTGTCCAAAGCACATCTTATGATCAAGCTAAAAGCTTCTGGTATTTCCTTGATCCTTAGGATCATTACAATGACGGTCATTAAGATAAATCCAATCGTCATAAATGGTACGATCAATTCTGCCGTCTTTGCAATACGCTTAATTCCTCCAGAAATTACAAAGAATAATAAAACTGCAATGATCGCTCCTGTAATATACTGTGATACTCCGATACTATTTTTAAAGCCACTTGTAATTGAAAATGCATGAGGTGCTACTGTAAGAATTGGGACACAGATAAATGTTAACAATGCATATACGACCGCAAGCGGTTTGATCCCTAATCCTCTTTCTATATAATAATATGCTCCACCTCGATATTCTCCATCCTGTTTGATCTTATAACACTGACCAAGAGAACATTCTGCATAAGAAATTGCCGTATCAAGAATGGATGTTACCATCATCCAGAAAACTGCTCCCGGTCCACCGCTTAAGATTGCTACCGCAACTCCGGCAACATTTGCCGTACCAACACGATATCCGATAACCGTACAAAATGTTGCAAATGGTGAAATTCCTGCATCTGAATCATTTGCTCCGAATAATAACTGAATCTGATGCTTGATATTTCGAACCTGAACTCCTTTTAAAATGATCGTAAAAAATACTGCCGAACCTAAAATTAAAAATATGATTGGATTTGACCAAACAATCGTATCCAGCTTGATAAAAAACTCGCCCATTATGCTCCTTCCTTGTCTTATTCTATGTAGACATAAACATAATCACTCCTTAGCTCTATTATACCAAGTGGAAGCTAATGCTTCCACTTGATCTTCCTGTTTATATTATCTAGTCAATTACCAGTCATGTTCAAACATCTCTTCTTGTGCCTCGATATCAAGAGATGTATATCCTGTCAGTTTGATCGGTCTTACCGGTCCTCGTTTTGTTGCCTGTGGAACTTCACTTGGTGCTACTTTTAATTCTGCTGCAATGATACGCTCAATGGTTTTTGCACAGTTGCGTCCCTGACACATTCCCATACCAGTTCTTAACAGTCGTTTCACTTCATTAACACTGGTTGCACCATTCTAACTGCTTCAATTACTTCCGCTTTTGTGATTTCTTCGCAACGGCATACATACATCTCGTCGTTGTCAATGGCATCAATTGCTGCCTGATCCACTGCTTTATTTTCTTCTTCATCCGCAATTCTCTTTCCATCTACAGAAATATTGCGAACCTTCATTCCATATCCTTTTGGAACTTTTACTTCAATTACCGCAGTTCTGTCATTTTTCTTTGTCAAAACAACTCTTACAACAACTGCTTTGATCACATATTTTCCATCTCTTGAAAGTCCATAAACTTCCTGATCTTTCTCTGGAAGCGGATAATATTCATATGGAAGTGTTACTGTATCATATTCTTCATGTGACATATCCACAAGAAAACATGCCTGTCCCGGACACTGTGCCACACACAATCCACATCCAATACATTTTTCCGGATCCACAACTGGAAGATTTGTAATCGGATTTCCAATGGAAATCGCATGATGTGGACAGGCACTTTCACATGGATTACATGGAATATTCTGTTTACACTCGATAACTACACATTTTTTGTTATTTAATACTTCAATTCCAGGAAATCCAGGAATGTCCATAACTTCTTCTAAATCTAAAAATCCATCTTTAGCAAGCACTGTTCTTCACCTTCCATTCTTCCATCTGCTCTATGATCTGTTCCTTCGCATCATGACGACCCTGTCCAAAAGGTCCTGTTCTAAGCTGATCTAATGAATTCCAAACATTTTCTTTGGCTTTCGCTGCTTCTTCTTTGCTGAGCTTTCCAAGTGCTTCGGCTGCTGCGATTCCTGCAAGTTTTCCTTCTTCGATCGCTGAGGATGCTTCTTCCACTCCAGAAGAGTCTCCTGCAACATAGATTCCCTCTTTTGTTGTTTCCATATTTCGATCATGCATTGGAACCTGTGCACCTAATCTTCCGGCATTCACAAATGTGACATCTGCCATGGATGGTAATCCAATATCTGGTGTCAATCCGACTGCAATTCCGATCACGTCACATTCAATGAATTGTTCTGTTCCTGGAATTGGCTGAAATTTATTATCAACTTCCGCAACGATCGCTCCTTTGACTCCTGACATATCTTCATTTGGTACTGCTTCCAAAACTGTATGTCCTACATATAAAGGAACTCCTGCTCTTCTTACTTTTCCTGCATGGACACCATAACCACCAAGCTGTGGTGCAGCTTCGACAATTCCTGCTACATCGATTCCTGCCTGTAATAACTGATATGTTACAATCAGTCCTACATTTCCTGATCCGATCATTAAAACTCTTTGTCCTACAGATACTCGATGTACATTGATCATCGTCTGGATGGCACCAGCTCCTACAACTCCTGGTAATGTCCATCCTGGAAATGCCAATGGGTTTTCACTTGCTCCTGTCGCCATAATGACTTCTTTGGATGAACGATCATTCCTTCTTCTCCGTTTACAGCAAGAGCAACCCCTTCTCCATTTGGATAAAATCCATAGGCAACCGTATTTAACATAACTGTCACTCCAAGTTTCTCCACTTCTTCTAACAGCTGTGTTCCAATATCGACACCTCTGGTTCCTGCTTTATGTCTTCTTGAACCAAAGAATTTATGAATCTGTTTAAATAACTGCCCGCCAGGCTTATTATTTTCATCAACTACTAGTACTTCGGCACCACATTTTGCAGCTTCAATTGCTGCGGAAAGCCCTGCAGGACCTGCGCCGATCACGAGAATTTCAATATCTTTCTTCATCTACGCTTCCTCCCATTTTCCAAGACCATCCTGAGTTTCTACTACCATACCAGCTTCCACTGGTGTTACACATGTACGTACGTTTGGATCACCATTGACTGTCATAACACAGTTTGTGCAACGCCCAATTCCACAAAAATATCCTCGTGGTTCATGATGTTTCTGGCTGATATTTGATACTTTAATACCCTCCGCAAGGAGTGCTGAAAGGATTGGTTCTCCTTCCACTGCAGGGATTTCTTTTCCATCGACAATGATCGTAACCATCTTCTTTTCTTCAAGATCTCCCAAAATAATATGGTTTTCTATTCTGGACATATCGTTCCCTCCTTACCGATCTACACTTCTTTTACATTAAAATATTCTTCACCATTCATACATTTGATCGCTTCTGCAGCAGCTCCTGGTCCAATGCAGTATCCACAGAAACCTGTGACTGCATAGTATACACCTGGATATTTTTCTACTTCCCCGATATAAGGAAGTCTTTCTGGCGTAAATCCTTCAAATCCTGACCAGCTGCGCAGAATATTTAACTTCTTCACGGAAGGAATGATATTTTGCGCTTCTCTTACATTAAAACACAGACCATTAATGGAAACGTCTTTTTTCTTATCATCTTTGTTCAGATCTCCATATCCTTCACGTCCACCACCGATCAAAACAGAACCTTCTGCTGTTTGCTTCATCGTCATCGTCGGTGTTGTGATCGTATAGTCTATAAAATGAGGTGCTTTCTCTGTCACTGTGATCATGTTATGTTTTTCTTCTAATTCAATATGAACACCCATCTGATCCAACAGCCATGGAGACCGGATTCCTCCTGTGATCAAAATCTTCTTTGCCTGATATACCTGTCCATCTTCTGCATATGCCAGATATCCATTCTCTTTGGATTCATGAATTTCTTTGATAAACTGATGGTCATAAAATTCACATCCAAGCTCTTTCGCTTTCATAAGAATTGCAACTCCAGCCTTCAATGGATTGGAATATCCTGACATTGGACTAAAGTTTGCTGCGATCACATTGTCACAAATATATGGTATCTTCTCTTTGACCTGTTCTTTATTTAATCGTTCGATCGGAAGTCCTAGTTTGTTAAAACGTTCTTCCTGTTCATCTAACATTTTTAAATCTTCTTCTCTTAATACACAATAAAGTCCGCCTGTTCGATGATATCCACAATCAATTCCATCTTCATTTTGGAACATATCCCATAACTGTGCTGCCAGTACATGCATTGGCAGAGATTTTGGAGGCTGCTGGAGGAGTTCCATTCCTCCAGCATTAACTCCAGAAGCTTCGTTACATGGATAACTTTTATCCACGTATCGTTACTTTCTTTCCATCTTTCGTCAGCAGATATGCAGCATACATCCAACAATTCCGGCACCTATAATCAAATAATCTGTCTTTCTCACAAGAACCCTCCTTGTATATCGTATAATCTATTCGTAATCTTTTTTTTACTGACCTTTTTTTACATTTTTATTTGTTTTTGCGAGTTCTTTTGATCTGACTCCATTCAACTACCAGTTTCTTGTCTTCATCACTGATCTCTCTTCTTGGACGGCGGCAGATTCCTTCATCGAACCCTATAACTTCAGATAAGATATGTTTTACAGCCTGTGTTGGTGCTGGATATCTTTCTGTCATATTTACAACCGGATACAGTTTTTTGTAGATTTCCAGACCTTTCTGATAATCTTTTTCTACGATCATTGCATTGTGGAAGTCAGCAGATAATTTTGGAAGAATGTTTGCTGTCATACTAATCCATCCAATTGCTCCTGTTGCATATGCCTGGTACAGTAAGTAATCACATCCACACAATACATTTTTCTCTTCTTCTGCCTGTTCTGCTTCAAAGATGAAATCTGTCATAACATCAATGACCATAGATGCATCTTTTACAATCTTTACATGTGGCAGTTTATATAATTCTTTCATTGTTTCTCTTGTGATTCCTGATGTTACATTTGGATTATTGTAAACCATGATATCAAGATCTGAATTATCATTAAATATGTATAATGATCGATAATCTCTTCCTGTGACTGATTGTAGTAGAAAGATGGAAGAACCATTGCTGCATCCGCTCCTGCTTTATATGCATTATTCATTAATGCACAAGCATCTTCTACTCTTTCTCTTGAACATCCAACGATCACAGATGCTCCTCGTTTCTTTACATATGGAACCATCTCATTAACATATTCCATATGTTCTTCTAATGACATACTCTGATATTCTCCTGCTGCCATTAAAACTCCGATTCCTCCGATTCCGTTGTCCATCATCCAGTCTGCATGTTTCTTGGCAACTTCATAATTAAAGCTTCCGTCTTCTTTCATTGGTGTTACCATAGCTGGAAATACGTGTGCGAATTTTTCTAACATGTTTCATTCTCCTTTTCTTTAAAAAATTTTTTATTACGTTTCTTATTTCCTTAAGTAGTTAAGGACATATTCAAGATTCTCTCGAAATGTTCCTCCCTCTACAAAGTTTGCATTAAATAGTGCACTTCCCATTGTATATTCAGCAACTCCAGCGTCTTTCATCTGATTCATACGTTCTTCATTCCCAACGCTTCCTGCAATACAAACCTTATCTGCACCAATAGCATCTACGATTGCTTTTGTTAACTCGATTGGATCACCATCTGCATAACGATATGCTGTAAGATCTACTCCATCTGCTCCTTTTTCGATACACTCTTTTGCTGAAGAAACGATCTCATCAATACTTCCTGTTAATTCCACAGGACTTCCTCCGACTTTTCCACAGAATGGAGAATATTTTAAATTGTGCTCTTTGGCATATTCAAAAACGGAGTCAAATGGAAGTGCTCCTGTCAGATAATCAAAACCACATTCATATGCAAGTTTAGCTCCTTCTAAGCATCCTTCTTCTGTGTACGTAACAACTTCGATGTATGTTCTCCTTTCCAGCTTCTTTCATCTTTGCTGCAAGTTTGATCATTTCATCTTTTGGAAGACCTACATCTTTAAATCCCCATTTCTTTGCTGGGAGATCCTTGCAAGATTCAAATACTTCCTCTGCATTTTTACGGTAATATCATTATTGGTTAACATAATGATGATTTCTGGTTTCATGTACGTTCCTCCTAACTTTGTTATTTGTTGTTGTCTTTGTTTGTGAGTTCATTATATCTCCACAATCATCGTTTTGCAATCGTTTTTCATCGTTTATTATCATCTTTGTCAATTTACACAATCGTTTTTATCTTTTTTTGTGCATTTTTACTATATTTTAATTGTTTATCATCGTTTTATTCTTTTTATTGTATTGCTTTTTCATCGTTTTGTTGCTATAATGATGATAAAGAATCATTTCGATGATTTTACATTATGAAATTAGTTTACGAAAAGGAAGAACGCTTATGGCAAAACAAACAACTGATTCTTTTCCAGAAGAAAGAGAAGAGATCATATTAGATATTTTAAAAAAGCAAGGAAAAGTTCGTGTCACAGAAGTCTGCGATATTCTATCGATTGCACCTTCAACTGCCCGCCTTCTCTTGCAAGGAATGCAAGACAAAGGCTTATTGCAAAGAACACACGGTGTGCAATTCCTATTGACCGTCCAGAAACTCCGAAAGTTTCCAGAGATTTTTCACAGATTGAGCATTATGAAGATAAATTAAAGATTGCTTTGCTCGCAGCATCCACAATCAAAAACGGGGATTATATCACCATTGGAAGTGGTACCACAACTTACCTTCTGGCAACACTTCTCCACGGAAAAGAAGATCTTACCGTTGTAACTGATTCTTTTCCTGTTGCAAATGAATTGTATCAGGACCTGGTATCACTGTATATATCGCAGGTGGCTGGATCATGAAACGCAACAGTTCCTGTCGAGGAGTATCTGCAGAACAGTTTTTCCGGCAATTGACTGTTGATAAATCTTATTGCAGTGCTGATTCAATTGATGTGAATGTTGGAACTTCTTCGATTGATTTTGATCCACGTACCGAAATCTGTGTATCGAATGTGGTGCAGATCGTTACGTTTTAGTTGATTCCAGCAAATTTCATGTCCGTCCTTATATTGATAAGGTAATGAAACTTGAAGATATTCATCATATCATTACGAATAAAAGATGTCAGTGAAGAAAAATATTAAGGCTTTAAAAGACGCACATATTGACGTACTTTTAGCATAGATTTTTATCCTTTAATCTTTTCAAAGAAAAAACGCTAGTTCTGAGAAATATCAGTTCTAGCGTTTTTCCTTTATAATTCTTCTTGTTTTAGGTATTCTAAAATGCTTCACATCCCTCGACTACATCTCTGTATGTATCGTCAAAATTTCCTGTATACCATGGATCTGCGATGTCTCTTGGATGTTTGGAATAGTCTAATAACAGATGAATCTTTCCATCTGGGTCACCACCTGTAATACGATTCATATTTCTTAGATTCCATGCATCCATACCGATAATATAATCGTATTCTTTGTAATCTTGTTTTGTCATCTGGATGGCACGGTTGTTTAGGACTGGGATTCCTTCCTGTTCTTAGTTTATTTACCGTTCCATAATGTGGTGGATTACCGATCTCTTCTCTGCTCGTTGCCGCAGAGTTGATGTAAAATTTGTCTTTTAGTCCTTGATCGTTTACCATGTGTTGGAAAACAAATTGGGCCATTGTGCTTCGGCAGATATTGCCGTGGCAGATGAAAAGTACTTTTATCATTGTTGCATAACCTCGCATTTCTTAGTTTTTCTTGGTATTTTGGGCTTTGTAAGCCTTTGTAAATTTTTGGATTCATTCCAGATTTCGCCATATTGGAGCAGAAGATGTGCATGCATGTGGATGTGTCAAGTATAGGACAAAAAAATTTTATTTTTTCTGCCGAAGACTATCTGACGCTTCCATCAGGTAGCCCCGGCACCTTTATTATCTTTTGATAAGTCATTCTTGTCCTGCTCAAGTTTTCTCTGTTCTAAAAAATATCGTCAAAATTTTCTTTTTCGCTAAACTATTTATAGTCCTTTTACAAACTCAACTGCATTTTTTTTATCTTTTTCATCTGGATGCCCTTTTGCTATACCACCCACCAGTTTAAATGGACCAAATGTGTCATAGCCCTTGCAGCCGAATTTCCCTATCACTTTAGAATGCTTCTTATTCAAAATCTGCTCTATGGATTTATAATTCGCACTTCCACCATAAGTACAGATCAGAAATACCTTTTTATCGTCTGTTAGATTCTTCTTTACAAATCCTAATATCGACTGATGAAATTTTGAAAAATAGATTCCTGAATGCAAACCCAATCATATCATAACTGCATAGATCTGCATCTGGCTGTTTTACAGCATCAATCAAATCAACCTGGCACTCTTCTGCTATACCCTTTATTAATTTTTCTGTATTTCCATGATGTACAGATGCATATACGATCGCTTTTCTCATTTGTATTCCTTTCTGCCTGCTCCATCAATCAGGTCATAACTCATATCCAAAAAGTCCAGTATCTTTGCTTCACTGACCGAACCATCCAGTAAAATCGTGATCCAGTGCTGCTTGTTCATATGGTATCCAGGTAAAAATCCATAAGTCTGAATAATCATATTCGTCATGTCCGGATCACACTTACATCCATGATATCAACCGGCTCTTTTCCCTCTAATCCCAGTTTCGATGTTTCAACTGTCATGATCACTGCATACCATTTTCCATTTTTATGTCGAAGTACTGCACTGTCTGGTAATTTACTCCATAAATATTCCGGAATCGTGCCATACTGTTTCTGCACATATTCAAAAATTTCTTCTTTTTTCACAATCTATTCAACTCCTGATTCTTCTGATATCCTGCCCATAATCATACCACATTTTTGTATCCCGTACTACCTGCCAAATTCTTTTGCATTTTCACGATTCTCCTGACTTTAACTAAAAGATGGGTAAAACAGCAAGGACAGGAAGTGAGGATACACTTCTTCAATAGTTCTGCCTATATGCGATCAAGTTTTGCGGTTGCCGGAAGAAATAGAAATCAATGACAATATTACAAATGCATGATTTTATGCTCCTGCCTTTCTTCCTAAACTATTGATATTTCTTTGAAGCAATTTTAAAAAGTCCGGCATGTGCACCATCAATTTCTGTATCAATAATGGCTGAGGTACCAATAACCATATAGTCTGATAAATCATGATTCCTGCAACTTTTCTTTACCTGCTTTGTAAGTTTTAGGTAATTATGATTAAATTCTGAAAGATTTCTGCTATAAGGAATATCACAGGAGCTGACCTCTCCGTTTCTATTCTTCTACAATAGTGTTTACAGCCAGTCTCTCATACTTATACAGTTTTCCATCAACCGGAAGCATATAAAATTCTTTTACTTCACTAGCAGCCCTGCCAATGCACCAACATAACAGCATATTAAACTTCCATTTATATCTTCTGCTAATATGTACCAGATTTGTCACATCAATTTTCTTAAAAAAAAGTCACCATTGGGTTTGGTGCATTCATCCACAATTCAAATGCCTTTGCTCTTGTTGTATCCTGCGGATTTATTTCCTGTTGCTCCATTCTTCTTTCCCTCCATATCAAATAAGTTTATAAAACCTGATAGTACAATACAAAATATGCCAATACCGCACATAAAAAAGGAAATACCGTTCCTGGGAATCCTTTAAATCCATCTCTTTTCGAAAGTAACTTTACGGCAATCGACTGCAATATTGTTCCAGCAAATACCATAAAGACTACAAAAGCATAAGATATTCCAGATGAACTTAATGCATGTGTTCCGGAAATACCCATGCAATGCAGCCGAAATAAAATCAATGAACGGATTGTCGTCAAATACATTCCCAAGAATAATCATAACAACACCGATTACAATAGATATCCATGCAAATTTGATAACGTTATTTTCAGCTTTGGCTACTTTCATGTCTCTTTCAATTTTATTAAGCAATGTCGCATCTCCTTTCAATAATTCGTCCAGGCTTAAATCATATAATTCACTCATTCTTATAATGCTTACAATATCAGGTAGTGATTTTCCATTTTTCCAGTTAGAAATAGTCTGCCTGGAAACATTGAGGTCTATTTAGCTTGTTTCCTGACTACTCAGGAAAAATATTTCTACCCTCGCCCCACCTGTATTTTCAGAATTTGAAAGTTTAATACCTCCACCATATTTTTCAGCCACAGTTTTTGCAAAAAATAGTCCCATCCCATAATGGGCTTCGCCATTTCTACTTGTGTCATCCATAAAAAACTGCTCTGTGCCATGCAATAATGCTTCTTTTGTAAATCCTGATCCGCTATCCTCCACAATGAATGTCAGCCGGCCATCCTGCTCCTTTGCGTCAATATAAATGATTCCATTTTCTTTTGTATGCTCCACTGCATTCTGAATCATATTCATTACGGCCCGGAACATTGGATCATAAGCAATCGTTACCTTTTTATCACTTTGTTCCGCCTTCCAATCTATCTTCTGGTGATAGATTTCTACCAGTCCGAGTGCCTGTTCCTTTATATCTGCGAAAAAATCTTCTAACCTCACCGTTGTATAGGTAACATCACTGCAATTCCATGATTTTGTGACATCTATCAACTGTTTTACATAACTTTGTATCTGTGTTGTGCCGTTCAAAACACAAGTGATATTTTTCTTCTGTTCTGTGGTCAGTTCAGTCTCTGAAAGTAGTTCTGCATTTCCCCGTACAATCGTAAGAGGTGTTTTAATATCATGCGCCAAAGCAGACATCTGCTGTTTCTTTTCCTGCTCTGTTTTCCACTGCTTTTCTAAAGATTCTCGCAATGCATCTCGCATATCATCGATTGCCGATAAACAGTCATCAAACTCTTTGATACCGGAACAGGATGTCTCATATTCCAGATTTTGATCCTTTATTTGTCCGATTGCGTCTAATACAGGCTGCATCTGCTTTTTGATTCTTTTTCCAAAACGTATGGACTGAATGATGATAATCGCTACCGCTCCAATCACAGACATAATAATCATCACATTCTGTGGTCCTATAAAATGCTCCCTCAAAAAAGCTGAATGATATTGAGGTGTCAGGCGATATTGCAATACAACATATTCATTTTCCCTTACAATTACTTTATAAAAATATTTCCCGGATGCGTTTCCGTACTTTGCAACATTCCATGCTATCTGTTCGTATTGTTCTGACAGATCTCCACCTATTTTCTCTCCATTCTCTGAAAAGATTACATAATCACAAAGTGCGGGAATCATCTCAGCAGTCACTTTATCTGCACGTAGAATCGTATCATATGCTTCATTAATCTTTTGCTCTGCATAATTTGCCGGATAAATACAGCCCACACTAATCAAAAGGTACAGCAGCAGATAAGCAACAATCACCAAACCAACTAATGATCCAAGCATGACCAGTACATATCTCATAAAAATCCTGCTGAGTGCATTGCTTCTCTTTACTCTTCCCATTTATATCCAATCCCCCAGACTGTTTTTATCGGTGTATAATCATAATCCGCAAATTTTGCTCTTATATTTTTGATATGCGTGATTATAGTACTGTCATTACTCTCATTGTCAAAGCCAAAGACCGCTTCCAATATCTGTTCCTTCGAGAAAACCTGTCCTCTGTTTTTAGCCAGAAATTCACAGATTTCGTACTCCGCTTTCGTAAGAGGAAGTTCCTTATCATCAACCAATAGTTTCTTTTGAGATATTTGAATACAGACCCTCCCCAAAACCATCCGGACAGAATGTTCCCTGTGCTCTCTTCTAAGATGTGCATTGATCCTTGCCCGAAGTTCCATCACTCCAAATGGCTTTGAAATATAATCATCTGCTCCTAAAGAAAGTCCGTTTACCAGACTGTTTTCCTCCGTTTTTGCCGTAAGAAACAAAATGGGACAATCCACAAGTGCCCTGATTCTTTTGCATAATTCGAAGCCATCAATTCCAGGCATCATAATGTCCAGTAAAATCAGGTCATAACGATGTAATTCTTCCATATTAAGTTTCAGCGGATTACTTACTTTGGTAACCAGATGTCCATCCTTATTCAAAATGCTTTCTATCATTTCCAGAATTGCCGGTTCATCATCAACTGCCAGTATTTTTGCCATAGTTTCCCTCGATTCTATTCCGATATTCTGTTTCCTTCCCAGTGGTTTACCCACCAAAAATAGTATACCATACTAATCCCTGTAAATATTAAGCAACCTGGTATGAATGACAACCATTCACCTACACTAGTTTCTCCCAATACAGATTGCAGATAAGTATATGGTACTCTACCCGTCCAGCAGACAAATACATATTTCCACACATAATCTCCAAGTCCGGTAAGCATCAATGCACTAATTAGTCCTGATATAATCCCTGCTCCAATGGATACCCCTTTTCCAAACTGAAAAGCCAGAATCAGCTGCCACAGATAAAGTGGAACACTGCTTCCCCACAGCAGCAATGCTGCAAATATACATCCTTTCATGATTTCGATATCGCTTGATGCGATTCTTCCAAATCCAATTCCGAATATGATTGCTGTCAATAGGATAGAGCACAGACACAAAACCAGCAGCATCAACAGTTTCGATAAAAATGCTGCAGGTTTATCCGGTAAAGACAACAGATTTTGAAAATCACCTGCATTTTGTTCCTGTTCCATCACACTTGCTGTAAAAATTCCAATAAGTACCGGAAGTCCTGCTCCTATTGCCTGATAAAATGCAATCACTTTCATATTTTCATTCCATGGTGAAAAAAGTAATATATTAAAAATATAACGCTGGTTATAATCGGAATCAGTAAGTGTGCCAGAATCACAGATGTTCCTTTCATCTTTCGCAAGTCTGCATTAAGAGATCTTCCAATCATCTTATTTCACCTCTCTTCTCTCAAACCATTTCAAAAACAGAACCGTTACAAAAACAAACCAGATGATTGAGAGACACATTCCCGGAACAATGACTCCCGTATCCAAAAGAGGATTCCCTGCTTCTGCGGCAAGTCCATTTGGTAAAACATGAAGCAACGCACATCATTCGCATAGGGATTGCAGAAACAAGTACATACCAGATTCTGGTTTGTGATATTACCACACCGCTGACGGTAATAAACAGGCAGACGAACAGGTTTACAATCATTCCAAATCGTTCACTTAAAAATAAAGCTACCGGAATCTCCCATAACTCAGAAACCGTCAGAAACAATACTGCAATCAACGCTCCTTTCACTGGAACATGTGTCGTTAGAAGAAAGCCTCCAAGCGTTGCTCCTGCAAACACAATCACATTAGAAAACAAAATCATGTACCCAATATAAATAATTTTCCCCAGCAACAATTTTCTTCTGTCTGTGGGAATAGTCATTAAATGATAGTATTTTATCTTTTTCTCCTGCGCCACAGAAAGATAACAAAATAGAGCAATCATCCCCGGCAGCAAAAGTGTATACCACCAGTTCCAAACACTTTCTGCATAAGCATTTGTCATCCCAAGAGTAAATATAAATGCCATGACAAATGTAAGAAGAGGAAATCCCCAGATAAACTTTTTTCGCATGGTTCTTTTGGCTTTTTGATGTTCTGCTTTTATAATATTAACCATGGATTTCACCTGCTTTCCGGTTTTTTCTTACCACATTCATAAACAAATCTTCAAGATTATCTCCCTGCTTTAATGCTCCTTCGTATCCTAAGATTCCACCTGAAATAATCCCGACTTTATCTGCAAGTAACTGTACCTCTGAGAGAATATGACTGGAGAGAATTACCGTGATTCCCTGTTCCGGAAAAGACCGGATCAGCTCTCGTAATTCCTCGATTCCTATTGGATCTAATCCATTCGTAGGCTCATCCAATATCAAAAGTTCCGGTTCTCCAAGCAATGCCATTGCAATACCTAGTCTTTGCTTCATTCCCAAAGAAAACTGTCCTGCTTTCTTCTTTCCAGTGTTTGTAAGTGATACAATCTGCAAGACCTCATCAATTCTGTTTTCATCTGTACCAAGCAATAATTGTCTTACCTTCAAATTCTCTCTGGCGGAAAGATTTTCATAAATAGGCGGATTCTCAATTAACGCTCCTATTTTTGATAAATCTTTCCTATCCCAAAGTTTTCCATCAAAGTAAATCTTTCCTGCAGTTGGTTTCATCATACCGGTCAACATTTTCAATGTGGTAGATTTACCAGCGCCATTCGGTCCAAGCAGTCCATAAATCTGTTTCTTTTCTATATTAAGTGAAACATTATTTACCGCTTTTTGCTTTCTAAAATATTTACACAAATTTTGTGTCTGCAACATCATTTCCATCTTTGCCATCCTTCCTTCTATATTTCATTTCTTACTGAAATATAATCTATCAGGGAAAAATAAAGATTTGATGAAGTTTGCTACATTTTAGAAAATCTGTCCCGGAAGTTTTTTCTTCTCCATATACGGGAAGTAAAGTTTTTGTTTTCATTGAAAATTTCCGCCCATAAAGGCTTTTTGTTCAATGCAATTTAAATTTGCAATTTGTGCAGACCGTCTGCACAAATTACTTTTTCATATCAATTCTACTTCTAATATCTTCTACGGCAGGTAATGCATTTTTCAAATCTAACGGTAAATCCGTGCATAAGTGATATTCACTGACACCAATCGGTTTTGACATATCTCTCAATGCATACTCTGCAAGCTCTGCATTTAGCCTGATTGACATAATCATTTATTTCTTCTACTGCCTGCAAATATTGATTTGACGGTGTAAGCATATTGACTCCTTCCTAATTGTGCAGACCGTCTGCACAATTTAAAAACATATCATCTTCATATTCATAATAAATGATTTTTCACACAAATTCTAAATCATTTACGAATCACTACTCTCTCTTGCATATCCTCATCGGCTTTTGCAATCATCTGTCTGTACTGTTCTTTCACACTTTCCGGTGCAAGTATTTGCACCTTGCCATTAAAGCCAAACACCCAACCGAAAAAGGTAGGACTGGCTGATACTTCGGTCTGTACTCTGAAGGAAGTCATATCATACGCAAGGGTTGTCACATCTTCTCCGAAACGGTCAACCATTGTTTTCATCAGACTGTTATCACACCGCAAATCCACAAGAACTTTCTCGCCTGAGAACATAAAGAACACTTCTTTTGTATAATTCTCAATATCAAAATCATCAGGCATCGGAATGATATCCTTGCTTCTTTTCTTTCATATCCATTTCTCCATATTTGGTTAATCATAAAATAAGAATTTACCAAATCGACAAACAACGATTTTAATGTCTCTATTATACCATAATGATACTATGATAAAAAGGAAAAAGAGCTCCTTCGAGCTCTTTTGAGTCAGTTCTGCAAACTTGAATTTCTATTTGTGTTGCCATGTCATTACATAATCTTTTTCTCCAGTAGCCTCATCTAAGCCACTATGCTGAATCTCAAATCCTTCTCTCTTATAAAAAGATATTGCCCGTGCGTTCTTTTGGTATACGTTCAAGTACAACTTATTCCTTTTATCCTTTGCATAATTCAGCAGAATTTTACCTATACCCTGCGATTGCATTTCACCAGAAACAAAAATGCCCTCAACATATTCATCATTCAACCCTAGGGTTAAACTTAACTACTATTTTTTCTTTGCGATATAAAATACATAACTGTAATAATCTACTACTAATCTAAAATAAAGCGATTATAAGCTATCCTTTTTCCTGTGTTTGTTTTAAAGTTTTCATCTATACACTTTTTTATCTTTTCCTGTTCTTTTTCTTTATCCATAACCGTTAAATTTTCAAGCAAATCAGCTTCCCATTGTATTTGAAAATCAAGTCCGTCAATTTTAGATGGAGTATGATGGTTGCCTATTATAAAGCATATTCTATCAATTTTTTTGTTATAGCCTACCTTTTTTAATATTTCTTTCGCTACTTCTGGTCCTTCCTTTTCTTGATAGACACCATCAATAGAACCGTATTTTTTTTGTGCTTCAACCGCACCAATATCATGTAGTATAGCAATAATACTGATGAATTCTTTTTCTTCCTCTCCGATATTTTCTCCTTTCATTATATCTTCTGCATTTTTCAAAACATTGAGAGTATGCTCTATGCCAAAAGGAATTTCTTTGAATACTTCTTTCATCTCTATAATAATTTTTTCTTTAAACATAAATTACCTCCATTTATACCTTATAGGTGTTTTAGTTCTATCTATCCACTTTTTTGTTCGCCGATACAATCAGCATCATGGGACGGCGCATTTCATCCTGCATCCCCGGAATATCCATCATGTATTCCGGCGGCTGCGGCTCCACAATATGATTTATTATAAAACCATTTGAAAGCAGTGTATTTAGATATGTGGTCAGTGTTCTATGAAATTTTGTAACCTTTTCTCCCAAAAACACAGCTGTCCGTTTGCCCTCATAATAATAATTATCCACCGGAAAATGCAGTATTTCTCCTTTTTCGTTATAATGCCAGTCTTGTGTTCCATAGGCAGTAAAAACAGGATGTTCAACCGTAAAAACTAGCTTACCACCAGACTTCAGTATTCTATATATCTTTTTTACTAAAATCTCATAATCTGCTACATAGTGAAACGCAAGTGAACTTAATATTACATCAAAACTCTCCTCTGGGAATTCCACATCTTCTATAGCACAGCATTTATATTCAACCTGTGGAAAATGTGTTTTTTCTTTGGCTACCTCGAGCATTTTATGAGAAATATCAACACCTACAACAGAAGACGCTCCGTGTTCCATCGCATAAATACAGTGCCATCCATAGCCGCATCCTAAATCAAGCACACGCTTATCTTTAAAATCCGGCAGCAGCTTTCTCAATGTTTCCCATTCTCCTGCACCGGCTAGTCCCTGCTGTGAGCGACTCATTTGACTGTATTTTTGAAAAATATATCATCATCATATTTGTTTTCTTTTCCATATTCTACATAATTCAACATCTTTCACCTCGCTGTAAACTTCCGATTTCTCAGTTTCAAAAATTGGAATTTATCTCTTTCTTACCCATTAGCAATCTGAACCAATTTATCAATTATAACTTGTGGTATCTCGCTATTTTCATAACCTTGTTTAATAGATTCGATTGCATTATCTATATCGTTATTCTTTGCATATAAAAACGCTCTGATATGACACATATACGGAACATATATATGGGGTAAAGTTACTATCCTCTGATTAAGAACAGTAATGGCATCATCAACTGTTTGTACATTATTTATCCACTCTCTTATCAGTGGGATATTTTTATCTATCACATTTTTTATATATTCCAATGCAAATTCTATATCGGACGTGTAGGTAGGTATTTGATATTGAAAACTTGTGCATTTCCTTGGATTATAAAATTCTTCCTTTGTATATCCACAGTCTTGTTCTCTTTCATCCTCTATGTGATTATACCAAGCATCAGCAATGTGTATTTTTACAGAACTTTCTGTCCGATGCCATGTCAACTTATTTTTACTATTGATATCAGGGATAAAATCATAATTATATCCCCAGCGCAAGTATATGTGATTTCCTCTTGGATAACATAATTCGACCACAAAACGCCGATTAGCACTCCATTCAGAGTGCCATTTTTTTATCTTTTCATTATATTTCAACCCGAATTCTTCTGACAACCTTCGAGATATGTATTCATCATAAAGTTCTCTTTTAATATATTCATCACCATGTAAAAACTTATCTTTATACTCTTCTTGTGATAATATTTCATTTGATTCCCTTTTTTTGAGCAAAAACCCTTACTCAATACATCAAATAGACTCATAAGTAACCTCCATTATTGCAAATCATCTCTTGCTTAAATCTCGATTTGCATTTCTATTCATTTTAGAAAATGGGCAATCCCGATTGGAATTGCCCACTCACTGCACTAATTATGCGATTTTTTCTTGCTTGCACTTAATTCTGCATCAATTGATGTAAATCGCTGTTTTTTTAGTTTTTTATCAAATGAAGTACGTCCCGTCTATTTAGTAAAACGGTACATCTTTACATCATCTTAATACAGCTTTGCACCAGCAGGAATATGGTTATCAACCATCAGCAGATGAAGTTCTTCATCCTCTGAATCCTTAAGATTGTTTACTGCTGAAAGTAACATACCACAAGATTCAATTCCCATCATCTTTCTAGGTGGAAGATTTGTGATGGCAATAAGTGTCTTTCCAACAAGCTCTTCTGGCTCATAATAAGCGTGGATTCCGCTTAAAATAGTACGGTCTGTGCCTGTTCCGTCATCTAAAGTAAACTGTAATAATTTCTTTGACTTAGGAACTGCTACACACTCTTTTACCTTAACAGCTCTGAAATCTGACTTACTGAATGTATCGAAGTCTACTTCTTCCTCAAATAAAGGTTCAATCTTTACATTAGAGAAATCAATCTTCTCCGGCTCAGCTTTTACCTCTTCTGAAGGCTTAGAACTTACGCCATTTTCATCCTTTACGCCACCGATGCTCTTCATTGTCGGGAGCTTTTTCGCTCCTGCTGTAAAGAGCTGTAAGATGATTTACATTTCTTTAAATCATTACAATATTTTCTTTAGCAAGCTGTACTAAAATAACCAAATTTGCAGTCTTTTTTGGTCATATATTAGTCATATTAAATTTTTTTGGTCAATTGCCTAGTCCTCAAATCAGAGGACTCTTTTCTATATTATATCGTTGTTTCTAAAATACATCCATGTTCTTGGCAAGTTTCTCCAAAGCCTCTCTAGTAACCTCTGGATTTGCCTCCGCATAAATGTTCATGGTTGTGCTGACATCAGCATGTCCCATTACTTCTTGAATAACCTTTACATTGGTTTCGTTCTCACAAAACCTCGAAGCAAATGTGTGTCTAAAAATGTGACATGAAAACCTGGGCAACATTATAGGTTCTCTCTTCTTTTTCTTTGCCTCTACCTCTTCTTCAGCATTGTGAGTATCAACGATTCTCTTGATCGCACGATTTACTGCCTGCGGATTATGTGGATTTCCAAACCGATTAGTAAATATAAAGTTTGTCATTCCATCAACCTCTGCAACACAAAAACCTTCTTCCTGCTGACGCTGATATTCAGACTTGAGCACTTCATACACCGGTCCCATCATTGGAATTGTCCTTATTCCTGCTTCTGTTTTAGGTTCTGAAACCCGAAACTCACACTTAAATGAATTGTCAGATCTTGTGTAATAAGTAAGACTATGGTTAATATTGATTGTTCGTTTCTTCATATCAACATCGTCCCATCTGATGCCTATTGCCTCACCGATTCTGCATCCAGTTCCAAGCAGAAATACAAAAAACGGATACCAATGGAAGAAAAACGGATTCTTCGCAACATAATCAATAAATTCTCTCTGCTGCTCTACTGTCAGTGCTCTTCGACTCTTTCTAGCACCACCATTTCTTTTTTTCACCTCGGCATAAGCTCCATCTACAGGATTTCTTCTTATTATATCATCTCGTACTGCCAGCTCAAATGTAGGTCGCAATACAGTATTGATACTCTCCAAAGTATTTACCTGCAATCCTTTGTTCGTAATCAAATCCGTATAGAAAAATAAGACATCAGAATACTTCACATCCTTAATCTTTTTCTTTCCGAACGTATCCCTGATAAAATGATCCCATGTATATAAATAATTTGCCTTTGTAGTACTTCGCAACTCCGTCTTGGTAGAAATATATCTATCAAACAGAAAATTCACATCTGCACTTCCGGCAACATATACATTTAATCCGTCCATCTGGTCACGAACAAGTTCGTCTTCTTTCTGCCTAAGTGTTACAAGAGATTTCGCATATATCGTCCTTTTTTTCCCTAATGGATCAGTATAAATATATGAATACCTGCCATCAGTTTTACGATAATGCTCTCCTTTTCGTAATACTCTTCCTTTACCATCTTTTCTACAAGCCATCTTTTCTCCTTTCTCAAAAAGAAAAGAGCCTGCATTACTTCTGTCAGCCATTAGTTTCTCTAATACTGCCATTTTAACTACTTGCGTCATAGTCATGTTATGATTTTTGGTGTATTCAAGCAGCAATTCATGTTCTTCACCATTCAGTCTGATTGTAATCCTCTTATCAGCAGGATTTTCAGCTTTTGGTCGTCCCATCTTTGCCAATATATCACCTCCATCTGAACATAGTATACTTATGTCAGACATAAAGTCAAGTATATTAATGCAAACTCTTTCATATTCTTTTCAATTTATTTGTAGAATTCCTCGTCTTCTATATGAAATGTCTCCAGATATTCATCAAGAATATCAAGGTTCACAAGCACCAGTCTATTCATCTTATAACATGCTTTCGCATCCTTAGCTAACTGCTGGAACTTTGATAAACTCATCGAGTACATCTCTGCACCCTCTGGATATCTGACAAATCTCTTGTTATTTGTTTTCTTCGTTCTGTTATCCATTTTGTTTCATCTCCAATTCCTCTAATACCATCTTGCGTGCTACAGGTAACAGATTAAGCTGCATTATCATCGCTCTATCCATAGCTTCCCTAATCTCCGATTCTCCTGGAATATACCCCGACTTAAAACGGACACAGCCCTTATTCAAGGTCTGAATATCCTCCGGCATAAAATCAGATCTGTTGCTCAATGCGTACCCCCTTATTTCTGAAGGATCAACTATCACATGCACAGGATTATCTTTCAGTTTTGATGATAACGGAACAACTGAAATCTGAGGTGCCCCACCATGATTACTTGCATCACACGAGACTACAATTCCCGGTCTTATTCCTCCTTGCACACCATGCGGATTTCGTCCAAAATCTGCATATACAACATCAAACTTCTTATATTTGTCATAATGTTTCTTATTCTTTTTCATAATCTAAAACCCCCTTAACTGCATAGCCAGCCTGCCATCATCTACTGTAACGATAATTCCTCCGGCAGCCTGAACTTGCGCTACTTTTATAAATGCGTCAATAAGATTGTCTGTAATAACACTCATGTTTGCGACTATTACACCATCTACCTGCTTTTTCTAATCTTATCCACAATCTGATGCCACTGTCTGTCCACATCATTCTGTGAAAATCCATGTCGCGTTCAGTGCCAACAATCATGTATTCTTTATTTTTTACATACTCATGAATATATTTACTCTGCTTATCCTCTAAGCGATCCACTTTATCCAATGGTGCACTTACTGACAAATACTCTATACATTCAATCGTCTTTTTCTTTCTTCTCATAGCCAAACCTCCTATGAAACAAGCATCTCTGCGTTATCTAGCATTTCGTTAAATATCTTTTGAAAATATGCCTTCTTGCTGCAATCCATTAATTCCAGCCTGGAGTCTATTGAAGTTTCTTTCTTACTCTCTGCCACATTCAGGATTGTATTGGCATCTACCTTGAAATAATCAATTATCTTAAATAGATTTGTGATACTTAATGCACGTTCTCCATTCTCATACTTTTTGATAGTTGACTCACTAATACCAAGCTCAGCAGCAAGGGCTTCTTTTGTAAGATTTCTTTGGATTCGTAACGACTTAATCACGATTCCAACTTGATAACCATCATATTTCATCGCTATATCCTCCATCGTCCTTTGCCATTTCTCTTAACATCTCTACAGCTGCATCTTCTGTTTCATACTGACCAAGCCACTTCCCTCTCGAATCATGTACTACTGTTCCGAATGCAGTCTGAGTAAATCTGCAATCCTTCACAGCCGGGACTTGTTTGTCCCGACCGGAATGATTTTCTGTTGTCGATCTACCAAAGGACTCCGTTAGCATCCAAAGTCCTCTGCATGAGATACAGTTATTGGCACCGGACCGACTTCAAGAGAATAGAGCCATATGCCATATCTGTGATGGTCTTAACAAATTCTTCCAGATCATAAATGTCATCTGTGATTTCATTCAGGCTTCTGACTACTACAACCTCAAAATCTTCCTCTTTAAGTGTTGCAAAGAAAGCATTCAGAGCTTCTCTGTCATAGTCCCTTGTCATTGAGCGATCACAATACGCATCATTTATTATTACTCCATTAGGCATTGCCTGATCACGCATATTCTCGACCATCTGGACTACATTAGGTTCTGCTCTGCGGGACTTTACAAATGCAATTCCCTTAGCAAGCTCCTGAGTATCAGTACCTTCGTTTCCTACTACGTTAAAATCTCTTTTATTCATTTTGTTATCTCCTTTACGATTTCGTATTGGAGAGTTTTGGCGCCTCCACTCTCGTGGTGTGCTGTTCTTTAGCACATGTTTATGGTACTCTATTAAAAAAAACTATGCGCCCACTCTAAAGACTATCTTTTCTGATTTGTAGTCTTTAAAAGACTATTTTTAATTTCTCCCTCTATTCTTCCAGTCACCATTTTTAAATTGTTTACTAATTCCACCATCTCCGGCGAATAATTCATGTGTTCTTCTCCAAACAACAAAAAATCAGCAGAGCAATCCAAGATTTGTGCAATACAATACAATTGTGGTATTGTACAATTTGCTTTTCCACTTTCAATTCGAGACATTTGGTTCTTACCAATACCAAGATAGCTTGCCAACTCTATAGCTTTCATATGTCTTGATTCTCGTATATCTTGAATTCGTATACCAATTTTCGAACAAGTATCAGAATCATATTCTTTTATCTCTTGAATCACTCTGCTCACCTCCCTTACAAAAAATAAGAAGCCGATATCATTCAAATATTGAACGATATCGGCTCCCTTTTGCCCTTACCAACTGCCATTTCAGCTGACGTACTATTCACTTATTTATTTTATCCGCTCGTTGCTTCTTTACAGAATATACTATAAAATTTCCATTCTTATCTTTCCTAACTTCTGCATCATTCCCATTTCTCGTTGCATGTAATATTTGCTGATATAAAATAAGTTTCTCATCCATATTATCACCCCTCCAACATCGTAGTTTCCATTCCATCATCCATAGGAATTATGTATTCTTGTTCAATGTTCAAAGTAGGTTCATCTACCAGAATAATTGAAATCATATCATGGATTGTTATCGTACTTAATTTTCTTTTGGCAGATTCAAACTCCTCTTTATTTGTCATCAATAGACTCATTTTAATCCCTGCATCTCTTAAGGAATTTATATAACAACATCCAAAAATCCACGACATCTTATGCATAATTGGTCTGTGATTTCCAATATAAACATCAAATGCCCATTTTTTATTCCATATGATTTTAATCTATCCGTTACCAGAACAAAATCAGCCTTATATTTCAATTCATCTGTTTTATAAACAAGATCATTATATTTAAATTCTTGTACAACATTTCCTTGTTCATATAACTTATTCATTATAAGCATTCTCATCGTAGCAACAGAATATGGTATATTTTTATCAAGTTCTAATCTATTAGATAAACCATTACTATTACGTTGCATATGATCTCTGTCAACTAAACTATCATATGCCATAATAAATTTATCCAATCCGTGAGCATCTAATAACATATCTAATGTTACTTCACTATCAATATCTGCATTTTCTGCAATGGCTTTTATTAACTTATCAGAGTTAGGGGTTGTATTTTTTTATTAATTATCCTTGATATTGTCGAAGGGCTCACTCCACATTCTTTTGCAAATTCATTTATTGAACGTTTGCTTCCTTTTGCTTTAAATGTCAAGTAAGATAAGTACTCTATATTCGGCTCCCTTATTCTACAATAACCTGGAAATACATTAGAAAATTTCATATTCAACCTCCTTTTATTTATATATATCACTTTTATTGCGCAATGTCAACATCACGCAACACTTTATTTTTCACGCAATACATTATTTAAATACTTTTATCAATTCATTTATTGCATTAATCTGCTCCACTGAATATTGAGTATCTCTTTTAAAAAATAAATAATCTACAGAACAATTTAATATCTGTGCAATAATATATAATTGTGGAATTGTGCAATTAGCTCTACCATTTTCAATTCGTGACATTTGATTTTTCGTTATTCCCAATTCAGTTGCTAAATCTATACTTTTCAATCCTTCTTTAATTCTCATTTTCTGTATTCTCTGACCGATTTCAAACTGCACATTCTTATCATATTCTCTAATTTCCGTATTCATATCTTCCGTCCTTTCAAACTTGCTCCGAACTAACTCGTTTGAGGAACAGATAAAACTCCCTAAATATGTAATTTTCAGCAAATAAAAAAGGACACATGAAAAACAGTCCCAGTCCTCAAACTGGTTTCTAATTTTTCATGCGTCCTTAGGATGGCACCTTTGCGTATCATCAGCTTACGCTTATTGCAAGTGTCTCCCATATCATGATGACCACTAATTTAATTGTCTTGTCCTGTTGCGACCAAATATCTGCCGCACCATCTGATGTCTGACTGTATGTATCAGATATAATACTTATCCTGCTCTACTTTATCTAACAGTTCACCTTCCTTGAAATTCTTCAAGGTCATTACTCTGCCACAATGGTGACATTTCATCATTACTCTCGGCAGTACCGGATAATTTCTGTTACCTGTAACCATGTATGAAACTTTCATACTCTTTTTGCACTTCTTACAATAAAAATCTATAACTTTTAACTCTTTGTTCAATTCAGTTCGCTCCTTATTCATACAAAATCATCAATCTACAATTCTGTACTCGTAAAGGAAAGGGAAATCACCTTTGCAAGCCTGTTGCCGGGAGTTCCGATGAATGTCTGCACATTCCCCGGCTTTGCTGATCTAAAGCCAACTGATATGAATTGTGCTGTCAGCACACAATCACATCAGGCTCCGGCTCTTTCCATAAACCACATATTGTTATCTTCATAGAAAAGGAATATTTCCTTTCCATCTACCACACAGGTATAACGCTCTCCAACGCCGCCAGCCCTTGTACTGGCTGCTCTGCGCTTGTCTTTTACTCGTGTAATCTCATACTTTCTGCCATCTTCCCATGTTATCTCTTTGGGAATGAGCAGTCCGTCCTTTGAAAACTCTGCAAGTACATCAACATATACCTTATTGCTCAATGTAATCACCTTCCTTACAAGATTGCTATTGCTCTGGAAGCATCCATCTTCCTTGCTATATAGCCTTTTTCTTCTAATATTTTCAGATGTGCATAAACACTTGAAGTCGATGCCACCCCTACCATCTTGCATATCTCCCTGATAGTAGGAGCATAACCATTCACACGCTGATATTGCATAATGCTTTCATACACATTCTGCTGCTTCTCCGTCAATGGTGCTCTGTCTACCAGATCAATTCTTGCTGCTTCGCTCATGTTCCGCCTCCCTCTTTATCCAAAATACCCATGTGGATGTACTGTGTGTTCTTCTTTTGCATTGACTGCCGACAGAATCCTGTCCCGGTACATGAGTCCCCTCTGGATACTGTAAAATCCAAATCTTCTGCGTATCTCATCCACCGCTGAATCCATCTTCATCTGCTTTTCACGCTTCTCCACACTTGAGAACAAATCAATCTGTTCCCAATAATTATCTGTTACTAAGTCTGCACCTCGGACACCAACACTGCGGATCGGCTTGCTCCAGTTATAGTTTTCCTTAAATATCTGATAAGCATATGCAGCTATCTCTCCGGTGATATTCGTTGCATGGTCAATCTTTTTCTGACGAGTAAAAGAGAATAACTCATTATCTCTGACACTTATCTCAACCACTCTGCACCGGAATCCATTCTCACGAAGTCTTGCTGCAACACTCTCAGCCAGAATATAAAGAACAATCTTTACATCCTCATCGCATACTAAATCCTTTGGCGTCGTTGTGCTGTTTCCCACCGATTTGATTGGAGCGTGGGTATTCTCCGGCTTGACAGGTGAATCATCATAGCCATTAGCAAACGACCATAAGATACTGCCCATCTTTCCAAGGTGACTGTTAAGCACATCTTCATCTGCTCTTGCAAGATCACCTATGGTTTTGATACCAAATAATGCAAGCTTTCTGTTCGTACTTTTGCCAACGTATAGAAGATCTGCCACCGGAAGTGACCATGCCTTCTGCTTAAACTCACTCTTATACATAGTTGTGATTGCATCAGGTTTCTTATAGTCTGAACCAAGCTTTGCAAATATCTTATTGAAAGAAACACCAACACTTACTGTGATGCCAAGCTCTGACTTCATTCTCCTGCTGATTTCCTGTGCGATAAGCAATCCATCTCCTTTAAGGGAACTGCTCCCTGTCACATCAAGCCAGCACTCATCAATCCCATATGGCTCCTGCCTGTCCGTATATTCTGCATATATCTCATGTGCCATTCTTGAGAACCGAAGATATAAGTCCATTCTTGGTGAAACAAATGTTATGTCAGGGCAGACCTGCTTTGCCTGCCAGAGTGCCATTCCTGTTTTCACACCGTACTTCTTAGCAATATAGTCGGCTGTTAAGACAATCCCATGTCTTGCCTCCGGGTCACCGCCTACTGCCAGTGGCTTTCCTGCAAGCTCCGGATGATGCAGATGCTCAATCGAGGCATAACAACAGTTGATATCTGAATGAAGTATTACCCTGTCTCCCATCTTCATCACCTCCTGCATTTAATCTGTCACTACCATAACCTTTAGTCCAAGTATATGAGTAATGTTTCTTACAGGGCATAGTATAACCCCAAGAATAATCGACTGTCAACGGACACATGTGTCCTTTTTCTCATTATATTGGATTTTTAACTTGAATAACTGGCACTATTGCTATATACTATGGAGTGAAAAGAGACATTTGAAATCAACAAAATGAAAGAAAAGAGGCGTATGTATGTACTCAATCGGAGAAATCATTTCAACATATAGAAAAAAGAAAGGCTTGCTCCAACAGGATCTCGCTGATGAACTGGCAAAGGAAGGCATTACCATTTCCTATAAAGCCATATCCAACTGGGAGAGAAATCTTGCTGAACCAAGCGTTACCATATTTTACAAAGTGTGTAGAATCCTTGGTATTACTAACATGTATGAGGCATATTTTGGAGTAAATCCTGCCGATCCTTTCTCATCACTAACTGATGAAGGCAGGGAAAAAGCTATGGATTATATCAATCTGCTCCACGCATCCGGAATGTATGAAAAGCAGACTGCTAAGATAATTCCATTCCGTAGCATTGATATTTTTGAAAATGCTGTATCAGCCGGAACCGGTAACTTCCTTGTAGATGGACCGAAAGAGACTGTACGCATAGATGAATCTATCCTGCCAGAAGATACTACTTTCGGTGTCCGTATTAGTGGTGACAGTATGGAACCAGAATTCCACGATGGTCAGATTGCATGGATATTACAGCAGGAATCTGTTGCTAATGGAGAAATCGGCATCTTCGCTCTAAACGGAGAAGCCTATATTAAGAAATTACAAAACGATAAAGACGGAATTTTCCTTATCTCACTCAATGAAAAGTATGCACCTATCAAGGTTAGTGAAAATGACCGCTTAGACATATTTGGAAAAGTTCTTGGAAAATCTGATGCTTGTGCTATTACAGGACATTGCCGATAAAATTGCAAGTCCTTTTTATCGGACACATTATTTTGCATAATTGACAATAAGAAAATATCTATAGAACTGAAAGAAGGGATTTTTATGGCGGTTACCAATAATATCAGAGAAATCCGTGAACAGCGAGGCATTTACCAGGATGACCTTGCCGCTGCTATTGGATACAGCACCAAAACTGTCGGCAGGATAGAGCGTGGGGACAGCACCCCATCTGCCGAATTTATGCTGCGGATATCAAAGTACTTTAATATGCTGGTGGAAGATGTATTCCATGTGGAAGATTGAGTCGGAGCAGCAATCCGGTTCACCTTCTATTTTGGACAGCTTTTCATGTCCTTATCAACAACTATAGTTTTTTTGATAAATGCTTGACTGTAAACCTTGTTTATAGCTTATTATTAAGTAAAATAGAGTTGCTCGAAAGGAGGGCATAATATGACTATAAAAGACGTAGAAGAGCGAACAGGTTTATCCCGTTCTAATATCCGTTTTTATGAAAAGGAAAAACTTATTGAGCCTTCGAGAAATGAAAGTAATGGTTATAGAGATTATTCTGAAAATGATGTGGAAAATATAAAGAAGATTGCATATCTACGTACATTGGGAATTTCTATTGAAGATATACGAAATATTATATCCGAAAAAGTAACATTGCAGGAAATGCTTGAGAAGCAAAAGGAAGTATTAAAAATCAGATTACTGATTTGAATAAGGCGAAACTCATGTGCGAAAAAATGCTGGATGAAGGAAGTATTAGTTATGAAAAATTACAGGTAGAACAGTATGTAACAGATTTTCATGACTATTGGAAAGATAATCGAACTGTTTTCAAACTGGATTCAGTCAGCTTTTTGTATATATGGGGAAGTATGCTTACCTGGACTATGATTACCGCACTATGCTTGATTATTGGGGCTTTGTCTTATTCTAAGTTGCCGACAGAAATTCCAGTACAATGGAGTAAAGGAGTGGCAACATCCCTAGTTAATAAAAACTGGATTTTTATTTGTCCTGTTATATGTATCATAATCCGTTATTTATTAAAACCTTTTATCTATGCGAAATTGCAGATGAACAATTATTATGGAGAAATTATAACAGAGTATTTGACAAATTATATGTGTTTTATTGTGTTGTCAGTGGAAATCTTCTCCATACTTTTACTTTCGGAGTGGTAAAAAGTGTTGTTGTACTGTTATTTGTGGACACGGCAATTTTTATTGGATTGTTAGTAGTTGGTTTGATAAAAATGGATTTGAGAGGGAAAGAAGTTTTATGATTCAAATTTTATATTTCAGAAATAACAATAAGATACTATTTTTCCCACACCTACTATGAAAACGGCGGCTATGAGATAGAAATTGCATATACTGGCGAATAAAAGAACCGCTGTTGCATGGTCTCTTTATTGGCTTCCATGTAGCAGCGATTGAGCTGGGCACATGATACCCAGCTCTTTTACTATCTACTTTCAACATAAATTTAAAAATCACATATAATTATCCATTAAGTTATATGTAATAACTGTGTAAATCCTAATACAATTTTGCACCTGCTGGGATTGCGTCATCTAACATTACCAGATTCAGTTTTTCTTCTCCATTTACATTGTGAATTGCAGAAAGAAGCATACCACATGAATCTATTCCCATCATAGAACGTGGTGGAAGATTTACGATTGCAAGTAAGTTTTACCTACAAGTTCCTCCGGCTCGTAAAATGCATGTACTCCTGAAAGAATAGTTCTTTCATTCTCTGTACCATCATCAAGTGTAAATCTAAGAAGTTTCTTACTCTTAGGTACTGCCTCACAATTTTTTACCTTTACAACACGGAAGTCTGACTTTGAGAATGTATCAAAATCAACCAGCTCCTCAAATAAAGGCTCTGTTTCAATACCTGTATTATTTTCAACAACTGCTGCCACTTCTTCTGTTACCACTTCATTGTTATCCATTTGATTGTAACTCCTTTGCATTAATTTCTCATAATAATATGTAATGTCAGTTGAAACTGCATTACTACTAGCTAGTATACCATAAACATACTGTTTTTAGGAAGAAATATCCTATTTCATCCATAAACAGTCTTCAGTTTTTTAATCGAACAAAAAGTCTCTTGTCCTTCGGGCACATCTTTTCAAGTTCCTCAAGACTGTATCTTCTCAAATCATCTTTGCTTTTTATTCCCATTCTAAACGCATCCATGCATAGGAAATCATCAAATCTGACTCCATGCTCCCGATCATTCAGTTCTTCTACACTGCGCAGCTTTATGCCTTGCTCTTCACAAATCTGATATAATTCCTGCAGTGTTGCCTGCCCCATATTACGAAACTTTATAAAATATTCCTTTGGATATTCTCTCAATCCTTCCAATGACTCAAATCCGTTCCTTCTTAGAACATTTCGTAACCTGCTCGACATTTCAATATCATCATAATCTGCTTTTTCAGCGTACATAAAAACTCCCTTTTGTCATTTTATTTGTTGTATATCTTATCAACCTCAGATTCATACACCGATTCAGTATGAGTATCAAATAGCACCCACTCCACCAGATCAAAACAATCCGGATTATCCTGCAAGAACCTATTTACTGTATGTACTGCAATCTTTGCTACCAACTCAACCGGAAAACTATATACTCCCGTTGATATAGAAGGAAATGCAATAGACCTGATTCCATTATCCATTGCCAGCTTCATGGAATTAAAATAGCAGTTAGCAAGAAGTTCCTCTTCTCTATTCCTTCCTGCATTCCATATCGGTCCTACAGTATGTATCACATAATCACATGGCAGATTATAGGCTTTTGTTATCTTTGCTTCTCCAGTCTCACATCCGTTAAGTATCCTGCACTCTGCCAGAAGTTCCGGTCCTGCTGCTCTGTGAATTGCACCATCTACACCACCTCCACCAAGAAGTGAATTGTTAGCTGCATTTACGATTGCCTGCACATCTGTTACTTTTGTTATGTCACCTTTTATCGTCTTAATCAAATACATCTTTCTTACCTGCCTGTTTATTATATTACCTCTGCCCCAAATGGCATCAGAGACAATTTTGCAATTTTGAAAAACTGCTTTCCGAAAGGAATTCCGATAATTGTTATACAACATATCAGACCTGCCACAGCATTTCCAACTGCCATAGGAATTCCTGATACAATCAGCCAGATAATATTTGCAATTAAGCTAACTGCACCGCCGCCATATACCACTTCTTTTCCAAACGGAAAAAATGCCAAACCTGCAAACTTAAAGCACTGTAAGCCTATCGGTATTCCTATTATGGAAATACACCACAGGCAACCTACCAAAACCCACGACAATCCACTCAACAATCCACCACATATAAACCAAAGTATGTTTCCTAATATGCTCATATCAATAATCCTTCTCTATCTCTCCATCTATTCCATACATTTTCTTGAATACATCAAGATCTGCCTGGTTCTTAATCAACATAACCTCGTCTATCTTACCTGTATGAATATTCTTAAATCCGGCAACCTGCTCGCCATTACATATGCTCGCCTTGATTACTGGTTTCTTATTTTCTTTATCATATGTCTTTGTAACTATATTTTTCTTAAATAGTCCCACTCTGAGCACCTTCTTTTGATTTTGCCATCAGTATAAGTTTTTCAAAGGACTGTGCAAAGCGTACATCATCTTCTTCTGTACGCTTTCTCGGTCCTTTCATATGATTCTTATGAGAGCTGCGCCTTACCTTCTTATTAAGATGTCGCTCCATAAGCATCTGATCTATGTTCTCATTCGTGTACCACTTACCGGATTGGTGAATAGCATATGCACCTTTCCCAAGTGCCATAGCAGCGACACCATAATCCTGCGATACTACTACATCCCATTTATGACAAATGCTGATCAGTTTATAATCCACTGCATCTGCTCCTGCACTTACCACAATCACCTCGCTGTAATCAGAATACAAAATATGATTCGTATCACACAGCAATGTGGTGGAAATATTGTATTTCTCTGCTATTGTCTCGACAATCTCCACTACCGGACACGCATCCGCATCTACAAATATCTGCATTTTTCCTCAAATCCGCTTTCTTCAGTTGTAACTAACTGGTGTTCGTACTTCTATAAGATTTCCTGATGGATCATAGAATCTTACAAGCTTCTGTCCACCTTCAAGTTCCATTAAATCCGTAACATAACTTACAACATACTTGCCAGACTCCAGTTTTTCAATAATACCTTCTATGTCATTATCTTCAAAATAAAGTTCCGTCATATTATTATGTGGAGTTGTATGTATTTTTGTACTATCATACCATACATCTACATCCTGCAACACAAGCCCCTCAGACATTATTACATTACCTTCCAGCCTTGTAATCACACGCAGTCCAAACAGTTCTTCATAAAAATCAATTGATTCGTCAATGTTATCAACAACGATCAATACATTTTTTAAACTCATATTATATATTCCTGCCTCTCCATTTCTTTTTGAATCCATGTCATAATTACATCTACAAGATAATCCTGCTGCACCTGACTTAGTTCCTTGCCCGGTTGCATTTTATGCCACTTTCGGATGCACTCCCTGCAGCATGTTGCTGTTGCGTGCTGGGCAATAAATACTGGATGTCCACGCATTGGTGTCTGTTTGCCATCATTTGCTATATATGCCGGAGCTTCCCTCTTTGCAATAAAGTCCGCAGCGTGTTGTCTGATGGTATCAAGTCCCTTCTCATTTATGTAATCAATATCTTTCTGTTTCAAGTGAAAACTGCTTCGGAACTTGGAATTATCCAACCGCTCAAATAACTGCCTGTACCATTCATCCTTAGTCATTAAAACTTCACTACTTCCGGCTCATGTGTAAATGATGAAAATGTAGCTGTCGCATTTTTAAAATAGAACACCTCTGTATTTCCATCATCTGCTGAGTACATATTCTGTAAAGATGGATAAGCATCGAGCATAGACTGTCTTGCTTCTCTTCTGTCATCTTCTACAAGTTCTCCGGCTACACGAAGCCACTCGCCATTTTTAAATGCACAGATTTCTACCTTCGGGTTTACGTGAATCTGCTTTGAAACATCCTTTACCTTGCCAGTCTGAATATACAGCTTTCCTTCAAAAATGTGTGCTGTTCCAAAAGGTCTAACTCTTGGCTGATCGCTTCCTCTGTTGCCAGATAATATGTCTCTGCTTCTTTTAAAAATTGTACTACTCGTTCCATGATGTAATCCTCCTGATAGTTACTTAAATAAATCCATAATGCCAAAGCTCGTCTTCTTATAAACCTTATTGTAAGCTGCTTTCTTTGGATTCTTAATCCACCCTGCACCTTTTTTTCCGTACCCTGGAATTAAAGCTTTCTTAACAGCTCGCTTGGCTTTTCCGGTTGTTCTTGCCTTTATTGATTTCTTTATACTGGGTGTTCTCATTCCAAACTTCATCTTAATCGCCTCCGTTTTTTCAAAAAATCGCCTGTTATTACTATCTATCAATAATAGGATTATACCACCATTTACCCCTCTTCAACAAACACAATGCCATAGATTTTCTCAGATGCCAATTCATTAATCTTATCTATTTCACATCCAGTCTGTTCCATCAATTTTTCTAGTTGCTCCTTTGTGCACTGATATGCATAGCTTCCCCAGTCCACCTGTTTTTCATTGTCAAAAAGCTTATTGGCTATATCAAGAAATTCCCATCCTCCAAGCTTATATACTCGATTGTTCTCAACTAATATATTATATGGATCTTTATTCTCGTTCCATGATACCAACTTGTCACTTTGTATTTCTCCATAATAAATAGATGACAACATGCAATCAACCTCCTAAGCAATTTCCCAGACTACAGTTACTGTATCAGTAACATCTATATCGTCTGCTTCAATATCTATGTCATATGTTGCCGGTGCACTCATTTCACATTCCGTACACTCCATTAATCTCATTTCATTCATTGGCTTTGTTACAAAATCTATCTCTCCCCAGGAATAATCAATCGCCTGTATTTCACCCAGTTTCACATTCGCTGCTGTTGTAAGTACCTGTGCCTTTTGAATGGAATCCTCAATTGCTTTATGTAACAGCTCATTTTTACATTTTTCTACATCAGCTACAGTATATTCAATAGAAAACTCCGGTTTTAATGAACTATGTGCCAAAGCATATAGCACCTGTCCCAGCTTTTTGTTATCAGAAGCAAACTCTATTTTCATATGATGAATATACTTATATCCCTCAAATCTTCGCTTCCAACTCTTATCCCTGTCCTGATAGCTTTCATATTCTGTATCAACATTAAAATATACTGTTTTAAGGTCTTTTCTCTGAAAACCAAGTTTCTCAAACAAATCCTTGAGAAGCTCTGTATCTTCTGTTGACCTTCGGAGAGTATCTTCATATTCTTTGCAAAGTTCTTCCTTGTTGACATATAACCGGATTTTATCCGGCTTTACTGCTATTTTCCCTTTTCCTGTAACTTTAATTGTTCTCATCATCTTTGCTCTTCCTTTCATTCTCATTATATTCATACCCATTGATTAAAAGCTCTATCATCTTCTTTGTCATCTGAATATACTTACCAAACGGATTAATCACAATTCCATTCACCTGTTCCCAATTAAGTGCCAGACGAAGTATTGATTCAATAGACTGATTCATCTGCACATTTCCAGCAGAACCCTTATGCATCTCTTCAGAAGATGTAAATACTCCAATCCATTCTTTTTCATCAGCATCTTTTACAGTCTCTATTTTAAGTCTTACATCATGGTCAAGCGAAATCGTGTCACCAGCCTTTACTTTACTTATCTGTTCTTCCGACATAAAAGGATTTTCCGTGATATATGGAACAATAACTTCTCCTGCCTGCTGCATTCTTGTTACCATAACTTCCATAAATAACAGCATTCCATTTTTATCCTGCTGAATATAATACTGGTCGATTGCTGCCTCAATCATCTGATTTGCCTGTGTCTCATCCACTTCATCTGAATAAGTATCCACGCTCCTGCCAAGTACATGATCAAATTCATCAAGAACATCCGTCATCAGTCCCTTATCAATCCGGCTTTTACACTCTGCAATCAGCACAGCTGGGATCCCATAAAATGCTTCTGCAATACTTCCTGTAATAGCACCAAGCGTATCCGTATCTCCACCAAGTGATACTGCATTCCGTATGGCATCCTCAAAATCTTTGGATTCCAGAAATGCGATGATTGCCTCTGGTACTGTTTCCTGACAGCTTTCAACATGATGGTAGTAGGTTCGGATATTATCCAATGTTCTACTCAGATCATAATGAAATTCCCTCTCGATATAAGCTTTGATTTCTTCTTTTGAAGATCCATTCCTTGCCATATATATTGCACTTGCAGTTGACTCTGCACCCTTTATACCTTCTGGATGATTATGTGTCACATTCGCTGTAGCTCTAGCTACCTCTCTGGTTCTTTCCATCGAATCATAAAGCCAGCCTACCGCTGACACTCTCATGGCTGAACCATTTCCATAGCTTCCGTATGGCTTCGGATTATTTTCTTTAAGCCAATGTCTGAAGCATCCACCATAGCCTGCATGTGGATATCTTTTTCCCCAATCCTGCATATTGGATGCTACCGCATCTTCAATTTTCTTTACTGCTGCTTCCGGTCCGACTGCCAGGAGAGCTTCTCCAACTGCTATTGTCATAACAGAATCATCTGTAAAGCCACAGCCTTCACTAAACAAATCAAAATTCTTTGTTTTATCACCTCTGTCAAACTCAAACGGACTTCCTATAATATCTCCTAAAATTGCTCCGTACATATATGCCTCCAATTCCCGGATTACTCCGGCACCTCTCTTTCTCTGTTACAATATGAGTATAATTAAAAGGCATCTTCATATGGTCGCTGTTTGGGCGACACTTTCAGAAAATAAAAATGCCGGTACAATATTGCACCGACACTAATTTCTCTAATATTTTTCATTTTGTTCTGACCATACTGGCGTACCATATTTTTTTCTTGCCACATCGCAAATTGCCATTAAAGCATAATAATTAACCCGATTAGGATAATGCACAGCAGGGTGATAATAATCAAGCACCAATGTATCCTTCCAAAGCGCCAACATATTATCCCATGTATCATCATTCTGTAATTCTTCCCCTAATACAAGTTTCAATAGACTGAGATTATTCCCACATACAATGATATCCGGTTGTATAATTTCCAATTCACGCTTTATTTCCAGCCTGTCTTCAAGTGCGTATTTTTTCAAATCTTCATATTCAGATTCGCTTCCGCCATTGCTTTTTTTCACATTGACCACTGCAATACGGTCTATGATTTCTTTTTCCTTAGAACGTAATACTTCATCGTCATACTCACAGATATTATCGTTAAATGCATTATATATTGCCTGTGTCCATACGGGTCTTTTTGCCATTTTCATTCACCCTGTTACATTTTACAGTTCACCTTTCTTTTTGGATATGTCCACACAATTCATATCATTAGGTTAAATACTTCCTGTTGTGTATTGACAGTAGACTGAT
>ENA-OQEX01000158-OQEX01000158.1-human-gut-metagenome-genome-assembly--contig:-NODE-158-length-39987-cov-11.510863_pt1 | contig 39987 bp, 43 predicted proteins | sample MGYA00242802_ERZ504649 | MGnify/ENA primary metagenome ERZ504649 (study PRJEB26092, sample SAMD00036194) | human gut metagenome | host: Homo sapiens | study: EMG produced TPA metagenomics assembly of...
CGCGGAGCGGCGGGGCGTCGGCTTCACGGCTCGGCAGCAGCGCCGGCGGCAACGCTCTTGGCGTCAGCCTTGCCCTGGAAGGCGTCGTTGAGCTTGGCGGCCTTCTCAGCGTTCTTGGCGGCGAGCTCCTCCTGGGAGATCTCGGCCTCCTCGGTGCACTTCTGGGCGTCATAGGCACGGAAGAACGGGTAGTACAGGCAAAGTCGACAACCAGGATAAGGCGAGCATCACAAAGGCGAGCGGCTGGAAGCCCAGGCCCATGATGGTGCCGATGGGGCCGGGGACGGTCCAGGGCAGGGTGTACATAAAGCCGTTCATGCCCAAGAAGTCGATAAAGATCTTGAGGATCCAGATGTTGGCGATCGGGGCAAAGACAAACGGGACAAAGAAGACGGGGTTGAGCACGATGGGCGCGGCGAACAGCAGCGGCTCGTTGACAGCGAAGCAGACGGGAACGATGGCGGCCTTACCGACGGCGCGCATCTCCTGGGACTTGGCCAGGAAGCAGAACATAAAGACCAGGACAAGCGTGGCGCCGGTGCCGCCCATGCAGACGACGAAGTACTGGGCACCCTGGGTCAGGACAGCGGAAGCGTGCTGGCCGGCCTGGAACGCAGCCAGGTTGTCGGTCATGTTGGCAACGAGGGCGGCGGCGATGGCGGGCTCGACGATCGAGGGACCGTGGACGCCGACGAACCAGAACAGGCTCATGGCGCCGTAGATCACAGCGAGACCGAGATAGCCGTCGGCAGCGGTGAACAGGGGCTGGAACACCTGGATGACGCCCTGGGCAAAGCAGAAGCCAAAGGCAGCGCGGAAGACGATGTCAAAGACCCAAAAGACGGTGATGCAGACGGAGAAGGGGATGATGTCCTTAAAGGTCTGCGAGATGTTGGGCGGAACCTGCTCGGGCATCTTGACGGTGATGTTGCGCTTAATGAAGAACTTGTAGATGATGCCGGTCACAAACGCAGCGATAAAGGCGGTCAGCAGGCCCTTGGAACCAAGGTAGGTGGTGTTGAAGCCGCTGGCAGCGTCCGTGGCGATCGTGTCGCTCGAAAGGAGCAAGAAGCCGATGATGGCCGCGCACATGCACGAGATGAAGTTGATCTGGTTGTTCTTGGGCAGATCGCGGTTCTGAGCGTCGGCGAAGTGCTTGGCTGTGGTGGCAGCGCAGGCGATGGCCAGGATACCCATGGAGTAGTTGTAGCACTTCCACAGGGCGTTGTTGATGTCATCGGGCCAGTAGAAACCCCAGATGTTGGGGACCGAGGCTACCAGGCAGAAGATGGACGAGAAGATGATGATGGGGATGACGGAGATAAAGCCGTCGCGAATCGCCTTGAGGTACTTGTTGCGGGCGATCGCGTTGAAAAAGGGCTGGCCCTTTTCGATGATGGCGATAAGTTGCTCCATGCAATGCTCCTAAGAGTCGGTGGGTTAACAACGATGGTAGCTTTTGGCGTTCGGTTGCCAAATGTTGACGTTGCCATTTTGTGACACAAAATAAGACGCGAACCGATGGTCCCTGTGCCTGCGAACCGTCGATTCCTTGCGCGTAAACGTTTGAGCCGCCCGGTGGCTCTGTGTTTGCACAATGGCAACGTTAACATTTGGGCGACAAAAGCCGTTCGGGGAAGCAAAAATGTCGGTGAACGGTAGGTTTTGGGTGGTGAGCGTATGGTGGGGGAGGCGTTGGATATACTTGAAGACGTTTCATTTGACTGCGCAGGATGCCACTAATGGCATCGTTGACATAGAAAGATCGACCTATGGCCGCTGTTAAAAAATCGGTTTCCGTTAAGGACGTGGCGCGTCTCGCGGGCGTCTCGGAGCAGACAGTCTCGCGTACGGTGCACGATTCGCCCAGCGTGCGCCCCGAGACCAAGGAGCGCGTGCGTGCCGCCATGCGCGAGCTGGGGTATCGCCCCAATTTTGCCGGTCGATCGCTGCGCCGCGGCAAGTTTAAGACCGTCGGCGTCGCCATGTTCAACATTACCGGTACCGCAACCTCGACCGTATGGAGGGCTTTGCTGCCGCCGCCGATAAGCACGGCTACGCCATTACCCTCACGAAAGTAGATGGGCATCCGTATACCCTCGAGAGCGCATCGTCGCGCATGAGCGCACTGCCGGTGGATGGCATGGTCGTGATCATGAATCGCATGCCGGCGGACTTTGGCACCTTCGAGCCACTGCCCGGCATGCAGACAGTGCTCGTTACGATGTTGGAGCACCCGCTTTGTTCAACGGTCGATAACGACCAGTTCGATTGCTCGCGCCAGGTGGTCGAGTATTTGCTGGAGCAGGGGCACAAGACCGTGCACTTTATCTCGTGCCCCGAGCGCTCGCTTTCGGGCATGCAGCGCGAGGAAGGCTGGCGCGAGACATTGCGCGCACATGGTATTGAGCTGCCGCGACTCATCCGTGGCGATTGGACGGCGCAGAGCGGATATGCCGCAGGCCAGGCTCTGGCGGACGATCCGACCTGTACTGCCATCTATGCCTCCAACGACGCCATGGCCTACGGCTGCATTCGCGGGCTCGAGTCGCGCGGAAGGCGTGTGCCCGAGGACGTGAGCGTGGTGGGTGTTGATGACAGCCTGGGCGATATCGTGCCCGACCGTCGCCTGACCACCGTGCGCTTTGACAACAGGCGTGTCGGCATGTGGGCAGTCGATAAGATCGCCGGTGCGAGGGGGGTGCGTCTGGCGTGGAGCACATGCTGATCCCCGGCGTGCTCGTAGAGGGCGATACGGTGCGCGATTTGCGCTAGGGCGCGGTCCTGTTTGGGTTTCCGTTAATCATGTTTGATATTGTTCGAAATGGTTTGGAAACCGTTCACGGGTGAAAATTGACCGTTCATAGCTTGAAATTATGTTTTGCGTTGTTCTTTTTTGTTTGAATGTTAATGTTTCTGCCATACAGAACGCAGCGCGTATGCCCGGACGCGATGCTCTCCATTGGTTCATATGTGAAAGGAACGCAATATGGCAACCAAAGAAGAAATCTCGATGGTTGGATTCGAGATCGTCGCATACGCAGGTGACGCCCAGACCGATCTGCTTGCAGCGCTCGATGCTGCTCGCGAGGGTGATTTTGAGAAGGCCGAGCAGCTGCACAAGGATGCCAGCGATGCGCTCATCGGTGCCCACGACACGCAGACCAAGCTGCTTTCGCAGGAGGCCGGCGGTGGCGAGATGGAGATGACCTTCATCATGGCTCACGCTCAGGACACTCTCATGACCACTATGATCCTGGAGAAGCAGACCCGCTTTACCATCGATGCCTACAAGCGCATCGCCGAGCTCGAGGCCAAGCTCGCCTAACGAGTCCGCACAACCAAGTCCCCTTCCAAAAGCTCTGCCGCAGACTCGCGACAGGGCTTTTTCTTTTCAAGACTTTAGTCTGCTGGCCGCGCAGCGGCCAGCTTTGAACCACCCGCTACGCGGGTGGAGACAAACGGCTTTACAAAGCCACCCCTCCGACCGATATTGACGATTGTTCAGGCCGTCAAGAATTCGAGTCGAAGGGGTGGTCGCCATGGCCCAGAAGGCCTACAGCCTTTCCCACACGAAGTGGATGTGCAAGTACCACATCGTGTTCACGCCGAAGTATAGGCGCAAAGTGATCTACAACCAAATCAGGAGCGACATAGGGGAGATCCTCAGGAAGCTGTGCGAGTACAAGGGGATCGAGATAATCGAGGGGCACCTGATGCCCGACCACGTGCACGTGCTGCTGGCGATCCCGCCGAAGTACAGCGTCGCGAGCGTCATGGGCTACCTGAAGGGGAAGAGCTCGCTGATGATATTCGACAGGCACGCCAACCTCAAGTACAAGTTCGGCAACAGGAAGTTCTGGGCGGAGGGCTACTACGTGTCCACCGTCGGCCTGAACGAGGCGACGATCGCCAAGTACATCAGGGAGCAGGAGTCCCACGACATCGCGCTGGACAAGCTGAGCGTGAAGGAGTACGAGGACCCCTTCAAGAGGGGGTGATCCCGCCGGTTCGACCGCGCGCCACGGGTCAAGATGCGCTAGGCCTGGACGAAGTCCGGGCCCGCGCCTTTAGACGCGAGCCCGGGGCCCGTGGGTTATACCCTAAGAGCAAACCACCCTTTTTAAGGGTGGTTCTGATTTACCCGGCACTTGGGGACGTTCCTTATCTGCCGGCAGTTAGGGACACTCCTGCCATGCATTTGATCCTTTGAGGATGGAAGAAAACGGGTTATTAGGTTTGCTGCGGTGCCGACTCGGCCTGTCGGTTACAAAACTATGCCGGTTTACTACGATGAATCGCATTCTTTCAACTATGGATAGAACGGCGTTATCAAAGCCACAGGTAGAAAGCTTGTCATTTTCTGCTAATAGCAAATGTGGTCGGTCCTATCGGTTTTACCGTAGTAAACCGGCATAGTTTTGAAAGGGCACTGTTCGACTAGCAGCGTTATGGAGCTTCTGCATGCCCTCCCGTTCGGTTTTTCGCTGGGTGGGTATACTTCCATCCGCAATACAGGCCGGAATAAGGAGGTATCCAAATGCCGGGCAACGGATTGATTCAAAAGGGAGACGCGCACGAGATGACTCATGGGCGTCCTGTCCAGATAACCGAGCACACGACGGTAACCGAGCTGCAGCCCAGCCTGTCCGATGTCGTGTGCGCAAACAAAAAACTGCAGATTGGCTTTATCGTTGCGCTCGTGGTACTGGCGCTGTTGTCGGGCTTTGTAGCTCGTCCGCATTTTGCCGATACCAAGACCTGGGACTCCACCATCGAGGTCATCGATCAAAAGAAGGGCAATGTTTTGGCGCTCACGACCTCGTGCGTCGCCCTATCTGCGGGTATCACTGCGCTGCCGGGCGATACGGGAACGCCAGTTGCCGAGCAGCTCGCGCAGCTTTCGGGAAACTTGGGTATCGTGCTTGCCGTGCTCTATCTTGAGAAATATCTGCTGACTATTTTGTGGTCGGTTGGCCTGGGCATCCTGATTCCGTTTGCGCTGGTGCTCTTTGCAGTGTCGCTTGGTATTCACGGACGCTGGAGCACCAGCGGCGTCATTCGCCGCGTGGCAACGCGTGTGCTGGTGGTCGCCATAATTGGCATGGCGTTGGTGCCTGCAAGCGTATGGGTGTCGCAAAAGGTCGACGAAACGTATCGCGTTAGCATCGAGGCGGCCGAGCAAAAGGCGACCGACGCTGCGAGCGCGGCAGATAGCGATAGCTCCAAAACAAGCAAGAAAAAGACCGAGTCCACAGAGTCCAAGAACGTGCTTGAGCAGCTTGCCGACGGTGCCTCGGGTCTCGTCACGTCGGTGACCAGCGGCGCCAAGCAGATGACCGATGAAATTGTGCGGCAAGTGACCGATCTCATCGAAGGCGTCATCGTGATGATCGTGACCTCGTGCGTGATTCCATTGCTGGTGCTCGCGGCGTTTTTGTGGCTGGGGCACGTGCTACTGGGGATTGATATTTCCGGCCCGGCGAACTATCTGACGGGTCGCTTTCTGAGCGCTCCGTCCAAGCACGCCAAAAAGGGCGGGCAGTCCGAGTAGCTAAAACAGCTGTATATACCGGGGAATACCGCCGAAGGGCGGCCGAGACACGTTCTCGCCGCCCTTTTGTTCAAGACTTTAGTCTGCTGGCCGCGCAGCGGCCAGCTTTGAACCACCCGCTACGCGGGTGGAGACAAACGGCTTTACAAAGCCACCCCTCCGACCGATATTGACGATTGTTCAGGCCGTCAAGAATTCGAGTCGAAGGGGTGGTCGCCATGGCCCAGAAGGCCTACAGCCTTTCCCACACGAAGTGGATGTGCAAGTACCACATCGTGTTCACGCCGAAGTATAGGCGCAAAGTGATCTACAACCAAATCAGGAGCGACATAGGGGAGATCCTCAGGAAGCTGTGCGAGTACAAGGGGATCGAGATAATCGAGGGGCACCTGATGCCCGACCACGTGCACGTGCTGCTGGCGATCCCGCCGAAGTACAGCGTCGCGAGCGTCATGGGCTACCTGAAGGGGAAGAGCTCGCTGATGATATTCGACAGGCACGCCAACCTCAAGTACAAGTTCGGCAACAGGAAGTTCTGGGCGGAGGGCTACTACGTGTCCACCGTCGGCCTGAACGAGGCGACGATCGCCAAGTACATCAGGGAGCAGGAGTCCCACGACATCGCGCTGGACAAGCTGAGCGTGAAGGAGTACGAGGACCCCTTCAAGAGGGGGTGATCCCGCCGGTTCGACCGGCGCGCCACGGGTCAAGATGCGCTAGGCCTGGACGAAGTCCGGGCCCGCGCCTTTAGACGCGAGCCCGGGGCCCGTGGGTTATACCCTAAGAGCAAACCACCCTTTTTAAGGGTGGTTCTGATTTGTTGAACACATGGTCGCTACGTCCGCGCCCGGCTCAAACGGTCAGCAATCATCCGTGAACGATATTTGTTCAAAAAAGAACAAAGATAAACAAATAGTTGTTGCAATTACTGTTCGAATGTGTTCAAATAAACATGAACAGTGAAGAACCGCACATTCAGATGCCCGGACCTGAACGCGATTCAACACTTCCAAACAGAAACTACGCACCTGCGTATCTCTCAAGGAGGATGTCATGAGAGTTGTAATCGCTTCCGATGCCGACGGTATGTCGATGAAGGAGTCCATCAAGGAGATGCTCATCGCCGACGGTCACGAGGTCGTCGACTATTCCGAGACCCCTGCCGCGGACTTTGTCGATTCCGCGACCGCCGTTGCCAAGGACCTGCTGGAGCACAAGGATTCCCAGGGCTTCGCATTCGATAAGTACGGTGTCGGCTCCTATATGGCCGCCGTCAAGATCAAGGGCATGGTCGTCGCCAACATTTCCGACGAGCGTTCCGCTTACATGACCCGCGAGCACAACGGCTCGCGCATGGTCACCATGGGCCCGGGCGTTGTGGGCACCGAGGTCGCAAAGAAGATCGCCCGCGAGTTCCTGCGCGCCAGTATGCTGGCGGCCGTCACCAGATCCGTGTCGACATGCTCAACAAGATGGCCTAACGAGAGCCACCGAGAACTCGAACTTCTACCTCAACTTGTGAATTCAGACGAAAGGACGTTCTGATGAAGAAGACCATCGCAATCGGTTGCGACCATATCGTTACGGACGAGAAGATCTATCTGGCCGACCGCCTGGAGCAGGCTGGCTACAAGGTGCTCGACTGCGGCACCTACAGCCACACCCGTACGCACTACCCCATCTACGGCAAGGCCGTGGGCGAGGCTGTTGCCAGCGGCAAGGCTGACTTTGGCGTGGCCCTGTGCGGCACCGGCATCGGCATCACCAACGCCGTCAACAAGGTTCCCGGCGCCCGCTGCGCCCTGGTTCGCGACATGACCTCTGCCCTGTATGCCCGTCGCGAGCTCAACGCCAACATCGTGGGCTTTGGCGGCAAGATCACCGGCGAGTTCCTGATGGCCGACATCATGCTTGCCTTCCTGGAGGAGCCCTACGACAAGACTCCCGAGCACGATGCCTTGATCGCCAAGATCGATGCCTGCAATAAGGCCGACGCCGAGGCTCAGGCCGACCCGCACTTCTTTGACGAGTTCCTGGAGAAGTGGGACCGCGGCGAATACCACGACTAAGGAGGTTCCGGCGTTCTACCGAACGCCAGACCAGTCGACGCTGCGAAGCCATCTGGCGTGCGAGCTACTCTGATAAAACTTTTGCTTGCTGAGCTCGTGTGCGTCGTTTTGGCGGTACCCGGCATTCTGCAGCTTTTTAATTGACGGCTCGCGTTTCTGTGAGGGGCGCGGGCCGGTTTTCTAAACAGGAGTCCAACATGATTCTGACCGTTACCATGAACCCGTCGATTGATACGCGCTATCAGCTCGACAAGCTGATCATCGACGATGTTAACCGCGTGATGCCCGAAAAGACCGCTGGTGGCAAGGGCCTCAACGTGAGCCGTGTGCTGCTGCAGCTGGGTGACGACGTGCTCGCGACCGGCCTGCTTGGCGGCCACATGGGTGCCTATATGGCCGAGCTCATGGATGCCGATGGCGTCAAGAATGACTTTGTGCCCATCGCCGGTGAGACGCGCATTTGCCTGAATATTCTGCACGAGGGTAATCAGACCGAGCTGCTGGAGAGCGGCCCGCAGATCGCCCCGGCCGAGCTCGAGCCTTTACGGCCAAGTTCGCCGAGCTTGCAGCGAAGGCGGACGTTGTGACGCTTTCGGGCTCGCTGCCGCGTGGCGTCGATGCCGCTACTATGCCGAGCTCGTCAAGATCGCCGAGGAGGCGGGCGCTAAGGTGCTGCTCGACACCTCGGGTGCATCGCTGGAGCCGCGCTGGAGTCCGACGCTAAGCCTGAGCTCGTAAAGCCCAACCTGACCGAGATTAATGGCCTGCTAGGTACGTCCTTTACGACCGATGATATCGATGCCTTGCGTGAGGCGCTTGCCGCCGATGGCCGCTTTGCCGGTATCCCTTGGGTTGTCGTTTCGATGGGCACTGCCGGCTCGGTGGGCTTCCATGAGGGTCGCGCGTTCCGCGCCAAGACGCCCGCGATTGCGGCAGTGAACGCGACGGGTTCCGGCGACTCGACCATCGCCGGCTTTGCGCATGCCATTGCTGCTGGTGCCGACGACATCACGGTGCTCAAGACCGCCAATACCTGCGGCAAGCTCAACGCCATGGATCCCAAGACTGGCCACCTGGTCATGGACCGCTGGGACGAGATCTACAACAGCGTTGTCGTGACTGAACTGTAGGGTTACGCGGTTTTACCAAACCGCGTAACGGCGCGACGCTGCAAACGCCCCTAAGCGGCAATCTGACGTTCAATCGTCGGGCATGACCAAAAGGTCAATGCCCTCCTCTTTCACGTCACCTTGCTCGCTTAGGGGCGTTTTCGCTGTCGTTGCCAAGACACCGGCGTTGCCTTGGTCGCAAGTAGTCATTGGGGACGCTCTTTAATGACTAGTCGTTTAAGAACGCCCCTTAAGAATGACCCCAATGACTACACTCAAAAAACGGCGCCCGCCGGCGATGTTGCCGGCGCGCCGTTGTCTTGAAGACGAAGTGATCCGTTTTCCTCCGTCCCCAAGGGATCATTACAGTGAGTCGATAAAGCGCTGTTGGGCGGCGCGGCCGGCTTCGTCCCACTTAAAGACGCCGGCGTTGTCGAGCACGTGGCCAAACACCACGCCGACCTCCTCGTGCAGGATGTCGATGGCGTTGTCCGCCGTAAGCTCGTCGGCGCGGCGGGCAAAGACGTCCTCGGCCCATGCGGCGTGGCTGCGGCAAAGGTCGTCGCCCTCGAGCGCACCGGCAAGGTCGTAGCTGGCATCGGTCTTGGCCGCCAACAGGTGCTCACGGACAGCGCCGAGCTCGGGAACCAGGCGCGGCGGCAAAATGGCCAAGCCCATGACCTCGATCAGCCGATGTTCTCCTTTTTAATATGGTGATACTCGGCATGCGGGTGGAAAACGCCCAGCGGATGCTCGTCGGTCGTGATGTTGCAGCGAAGTGCCAGGTAGGCCTCGTAAATCTCGCCACCGGCATTGCCGCGGAAGTCGACGCGGCGGATGACGGGCGTCACGGTGTTGTGCGCTACGCCGTCGGCCGTGTGCGCGATAACGCCCACAGACTCATCGGTCCACTCGCGCCAGGCGAGGATAATCTTCTCGGCAGCGTCGAGCAACTGGGCGCGGTCGTGCGAGCGCAGTCGCAGCACCGAAAGCGGCCACTGCAACACGGTACCGCTGACCTGGTCAAAGCCGGGCACGCTAAACTGCGAGACTTCGGTGGCATGCATCATGGGGAACTCGTGTGCGCCGCCCTGGAAGTGGGCGTGCGACAGAATCGAGCCGCCCACGATGGGCAGGTCGGCGTTGGAGCCGATAAAGTAGTGCGGGAACAGGTCCACAAAATCGAGCAGGCAGGTCAGACCCTTGCGGTCGACGTGCATCGGACGATGCTCGGAGCTCATAGCAATGCAGTGCTCGTTAAAGTACGCGTACGGGCTGTACTGGAAGCCCCAGCGCTCGCCGTCGAGCTGGATAGGGATAACTCGCAGGTTCTGACGGGCGGGATGGGCACCGCCGTCGGCTGCGGCGGAGCGTCCAGGGTAGCCCTCGTTCTCGATGCACAGCTGACAGGCGGGATACTTCTCGCTCGTGTTTTTGGCGGCACCGGCCGCGGCAATATCGCGCGGGTCCTTCTCAGGCTTGGACAGGTTGATGGTGATCTCCAGGTCGCCCCAGTTGGTGGGGGTGCTCCATTTGATATTGCGCGCGATGGCGGCGCGGCGCACGTAGCCGGCGTCGCAGCATAGACCGTAGAACCAGTCGGTTGCGGCGCGGGGCTCCTTGACACCAATGCGGCCGTTGAATTCCTCGTTTACAACCGAAGGCCTCGGCATCAGCACGCCCATGATGCGCATGGCGATGCGATCGCGGCCCGATGCCGTGTCCTCGGCGGCGCCGTTGGCAACGGCAGCTCGGAAAGCGCGGCAAGCGTGCCTTCAAGGTCAAAGTTGGGGAGTGTATCGGGGTGCAAGAGCGAAATCTTCTCGGTCTTGAGCGCCCAGGCCATGTCGAGTGCGGGGCCCGTGGCGCCGATGCACTCCAGAATGGTGTTGTAGGCCCAGATGCGGTCGTCCTGTCCGATCATCGATCGGTGGATAGCATATTCGATGAGGCCCTGCGCAGCCTCGCGCGCGTCAGTCATTACAGCCATGCCGCGTAAGCCCCCTTGTCAGAAATTGCGTAGTGGCGGGCAGAGCCCTCGCCCAGCCAGCCGTTCATCTTGGCAATGAAGGTGTCGACCAGGTCGAGCGGCACGAAGGCCTGGATGGTGCCACCAAAGCCGCCGCCGTGGATGCGGACGGCGCCGCGGCCGTCGAGTACATGCTCGGCCAGTGCCAGGCATACATCGAAGGCTGCTCGGAGCCCAGCTTGGCAACGACATTCTGCAGGTACATGGCAGAGCTGGCGCCGGACTCGCGCGTCAGGACCAGGAACTGATCGATGTCGCCGGCGTTGAGCGCTGCCCAGCGCTTGTCGACCAGGCCGTTTTCGTACCAGTAGTGAACGGCGCGCAGGCAGGCACGGTCGCCCAGCTTGGCGCGCAGCTCGGGGAGTTTGGCGTCAAAGTCCGCCACATTTACCTCGCACAGGCGCGCCTTGCCAAACTCGGCAGCGACGTCTTGCATCTCGCGTGGAACGGCGGCGTAGTCGTCGGTGGCGGCCACATGGTCGGCGCCAACCTTAACGAGCACGAGCGCATAGCCGTGATCCTCAAAGTTGAGCTCGAGCTTCTGGGTTTTAGGCTGAGCCTGGTCCTCAAAGTCCATGTAGGCAAGGCCGCCCAGGCACACAGCGGCCTGGTCCATCAGACCGCAGGGCTTACCATAGTAGTTGTTCTCGGTGCGCTGGCTCATCTGGGCGAGTGCGACGGGCTCGATGGCGGGTGCGCCCCAGAGGGTTTCCATGGCACGACCGTATGCGGCCTCGACAGCAGCAGAGCTGGAAAGGCCGCCGCCCGAGGGGACAGAGCAGGTGAAGGCGAAGTCGAAGCCCTGGGGCTCAACGTCCAGAGCAGCGATTTCGTGGGCCATGCCGCGGACGAGGCTCGCGGACGTGCCCTTCTCGGACGCTTGAATATCCAGCGTGTCGAGCGTGATCTCAAAGGCGGGGTAGCCCTCATCGGCAACGCGGACCTTGTTGGTGTCGGTTGCCACGGCGATGCCGTCAACGGCGACATCGAGCGAGCCGGCGATGACGTGGCCACCCTCGTGGTCGGTGTGGTTGCCACTGATCTCGGAACGGCCGGGCGCGTGCACGTAGAGCACCTGGCGGTCGCCGATGGGACCAAACTCCTCCTCAAACTGCTTGGTGAGCATGGCGAATGTCTTTTCGTCGGGGGTGGTCATGGGAGTCCTTTCCTTGGCGCGCACGGGTGAGTTTTGCGTCGTTATGAGTACGTTAACAACTTGAAGCGGCATGAACCAAGTGTTCTCGACACCGCACGTTACAGGCTATGTTAACGTACTCATAACACATCGCTTGTTACTTTTTGAGAATCTGGTAATCGGTAGAAATTCAGCCGTGAACGGTATTGCCGTATGGACTTATAAAGCAGAAGAGATGCGGATTGAAAAAGTAGAGTACGTTAACATGCGTCCGACGATAGCGGGCCTCGGCGCGGGCTAAACTCCTGCCCGGGCCGGCATTCACGCTATTCAGATCTCGCAAGGGTGAAGGTGATCCTGTGGCAAGGTGCCCGTCCAACGATACAGGTACGCGTCCGGTCTCCATGGCCGACGTTGCCCGCGCTGCCGGTGTTTCGCAGCAGACGGTTTCGCGCGTTGCCAACGGATTGCCCAATGTGAATGAGCAGACGCGTCAGCGCGTGCAGGCAGCCATGCAGGAGCTCGGTTTCCGTCCGAGCTATGCCGGTCGCTCGCTGCGCGACGGCCGCTACCATTCGGTCGGGCTGTGCGTTAACGACGTCACCAAGTTCGGTAACCTGACGATGATCGACGGCATTGCCAGTGCGGCCCGCGAGCGCGGTTGTGCTATCACGCTGGTCGAGATGTCCAAGACCGAGGAGTTTTCGCTTGCCGAGGCAACGCGTCGTATGGCAGCGCTGCCCGTGGACGGCATCATCATCGGCATGAGCCGCATGGCGCCCGATTTTGAGACGTTTGATCCACTGCCGGGCATTGGCACGGTCATCGTTACCATGTACGCGCACCCGCGGGTGACCACGGTCGACTCCGATCATTACGGCTGCTCGCTCTTGCTTATGGATCACCTGTTTGAGCTGGGTCACGAGCAAATTCGCTATATTGGCGGCCCGTCGTTCTCGGTCGACGAGCAATTTCGTCGCGCCGGTTGGCAGGATGCACTCGAGCGTAAACACATCGAGCCGGCTGAGCCGCTCGAGGGCGACTGGTCTGCCAACAGCGGTTACGAAGCCGGCAGGTACCTGGCCGAGCATGACCGCAGTATGACGGCGATTTACGCGGCAAACGATCAGATGGCAAATGGCGCGATTGCCGCGCTGCGTGATAGCGGCCTGCGCGTGCCCGAGGACGTGAGCGTGGTGGGCGTCGACGATTCACTCGATGATTTTGTGGCACACAACGAGCTCACGACCGTGCGATTCGATCTACATCAGCGCGGACGCGAGGTATTCGAGCATGCGGTTCCCGAGGCGGGTACGGCGGGCAAAACCGTTGCCATTCGTATTCCCGGCCAGCTCATCATTCGACATAGCACAGCGATGCTGCGCGCATAGTTTGTGCAGGTCAACGGCAGTATATTCCGCCTCAATTACAATCGGTAAGGATGCTGACGGATAGCCGTGGCTATGAAGGCGAGTGTTATGATAGACGGGTTCTTTTGTCTATCTAGGAGCTTTGCCTGATGGAGATCACCAAGGATATCCGCTACATCGGTGTCGACGATCACGACATTGACCTGTTCGAGGGCCAGTACGACGTGTCCGAGAACGGTATGGCATACAACAGCTACGTTATCTTGGGCGATAAAATCGCTGTCGCCGATTCGGTCGACGCCGGCTTTGTCGACGAATGGCTCGGCAACCTCGAGGCCGCGCTTGACGGCCGTACGCCCGACTACCTGGTCGTCCATCACATGGAGCCCGATCACTCCGCCGGCATCGCCGCCTTTATGGAGCGCTACCCCCAGGCCCAGATTGTGGCTAGCATGGGCGCCTTCCGCATGATGGTCAACTACTTTGGCACCGACTACCCCGAGCGCAAGATGGTCGTCAAAGAGGGCGACGTGCTCGACCTGGGTGGCCACAGCCTGACCTTTATCGGCGCCCCCAACGTTCACTGGCCTGAGGTGATCTTCTCCTACGAGTCCACCGACAAGGTGCTCTTTAGTGCCGACGGCTTTGGCAAGTTTGGCGCCAACGACATCGAGGATCCCGAGGGCTGGGCTTGCGAGGCTCGCCGCTACTACTTTGGCATCGTCGGTAAGTTCGGCAAGTTCGTGCAGGCCGTGCTCAAGAAGGCCGCCGACCAGGACATCCAGATCATCTGCCCGCTCCACGGCCCCGTACTGACCGAGAATCTGGGCTATTACCTCGATACCTATAACACCTGGTCGAGCTATCAGCCCGAGGACGAGGGTATCACGATTGCCTATGCGAGCGTGTACGGGCATCTGAAGGCTGCCGTCGAGGAGCTCGCATCTGCGCTTGAGGCTCGCGGCCAGAAGGTCTCCGTCTTTGACCTGGCTCGCGACGACATGGCCGAGGCCGTTGAGGATGCGTTCCGCTACGACCGTCTGGTGCTCGCCTCCATTACCTATCAGGGCGAGATCTTCCCGTGCATGAGCACCTTTATCCACACGCTCGCCGAGCATGCCTACCAGAACCGCACCGTGGCGCTTGTCGAGTCCGGTTCCTGGGCGCCCGCAGCTGCCAAGGTTATGACCAAGGAGCTCGAGGGCATGAAGGACATCACCCTGACGCAGAACAAGGTGACTGTGCTGGGCTCGCTCAACGACGCCTCGCGCGCCCAGATCGAGGCCCTCGCCGACGAGCTCTCCAAGTAGCGACACGTTCACTTTTGGCGCTCAACTATCACAACCACCACAAAGGGGGCAGGCACCTTTGTGGTGGTTTTTGTTTAAGCGCCGGCGATGATGAGGGCTGGACGTGCGCTGTCGGTGGCCTTGGCGATTGAGGTGGCGACGGCATGATCGGGGTCACGGTCCATCACGATGGCGTCGACATCGGTCAGCTCGGCAAAACGGTACATGCCACGTCCGTTGACCTTACTGGCGTCCATGAGGGCGACGCTTTGATGGGCCGCGGCGATCATAGCCGTTTTGGTCTCGGCCATCTGGGGAAAGTCGGTCGTAAAGCCGCAGCTGGAGACAAAGGCGCCGGGCACATGACGGCCAGATCGGCATGGACCATTTGAAGCGCCTGCATAGTGAGCGGTCCGTACAAATAACGATGGCCTTTGCGCAGCGCCCCGCCCAGCATGACGACATCGACCGAGGGCATGCTCTCGTCGATGTAATCGGCAATGGTAATGTCGGCCGTGATGACGGTGATACCGTCGCGCTGATCGAGGAGCCGGACGAACTCGAGCGCCGTGGTGCCCGAGTCGACGAGCAGCGTGTCGCCGTCATTGACGAGCTCGATGGCGCTTTGCGCGATGGCCTGCTTGGCGGCGACGTTGACATTGATGCGGCGATCCTGCGTGGAAACGGTTAGGCGTTTGTGGAGCGATACGGCGCCGCCGTGCGTGCGGCGCAACTTGCCGGACTCGGCGAGCGCGTCAAGGTCGGCGCGGGCGGTGACGGAGGACACGCCAAAGGTCTGGGCGATTTCTGCTACCTGCACCGAGGCATTATGATCGAGCATCTCCATGATGGCGGAACGACGCTCGTCGGCGAAAGCTCGGGTTGTTGCGTGGGCCATATCTGCTCCATCATCGTCTGAAATTTGCAGGAATTGTGTTGACTCTATTTTCGTTCATTTTCTTTTTGAGTAAGAAAACACCTTTCGATTACTTATCTTTTCTATAAAAGAAAGACGCTGAACGCCCAAAATTCAATATCGAACATGGCCACTCGGCTCAAATTCCTTCCGTTTACTTTTCAAAAACGACTGTATTGACCTGCATGGGCTCAATATCTCGCACGTGCAAAGACGCTGAATTTCATACAATGAACGCAGAAAAACGCAAGGTAAAACGCCTTGTGAACAACTACGCCCGATGTCCAGATGCGGGCGAGGGAGAGGAGCAAACGCTCATGGCACTTGTTACCACCGAAAAGATGCTCAAGGACGCTCAGGCCGGCCACTACGCCGTCGGCGCGTTCAACGTCGAGAACCTCGAGTTTGTTATGGCCGTTCTGGCCGCTGCCGAGGAGACCAAGTCCCCCGTCATCATGCAGACCACCCCGGGCACCATCAAGACCGCTGGTCTGGACTACTTCTACGGCATGGTCAAGGCTGCCGCCGAGCGCGCTTCCGTGCCCGTTGCCCTGCACCTCGATCACGGCGATGGCTATGACCGCTGCATGCAGGCTTTCCGCACGGGCTACACTTCCGTCATGATCGACGGTTCGCACGAGTCCTTCGAGGACAACATTGCCCTGACCAAGTCCGTCGCCGATGCTGGCCGTGCCATGGGCGTGCCCGTCGAGGCCGAGCTCGGCAAGGTCGGCGGTAAGGAGGACGACGGTCCCGCGGTTGAGGGCGAGAGCCCCTACACCGATCCTGCCGAGGCCAAGGAGTTTGTTGAGCGCACCGGCTGCACCTCGCTGGCCATTGGCGTTGGCACCAGTCACGGCGTGTACACGAGCGATCCTCACATCGAGCAGTCCGTGGTCAAGGCCATTCGCGACGCCGTCGACGTGCCGCTGGTTCTGCACGGTACCTCCGGTGTGCCCGATGAGCAGGTTGCCGAGGCCGTGAAGAACGGCATCTGCAAGGTCAACTACGCAACCGAGCTGCGTCAGGCCTACACCAAGGGCTTCATGCCTACATGGCCGAGAACCCTGCCTGCTTCGATCCTAAGAAGCCGGCCAAGGAGGGCATGCGTGAGATCACCGAGCTGGTTAAGATCCGCATGACCAACCTCAACTCTGTGGGCAAGGCAGAGTAACAGCAAGGGTACTCCGACTCGCTACATATCCCGGGGAGGGACGAGGACTTAGTTCCCCAATCGTCCTCGGGCATGCAAAAAGCCTCGCTGCGCACTTCGTGCGGCGAGGCTTTTTGCCCCCTGCGGAAAGATTGGAGAACTAAGCCCTCGTCCCTCCCAGGTTGACCTACTCGAGGTCGTCGCCCTTGTGGCGTTAGGTCTGAAAATAATAAGAAGCCTTCGCGCTGCGGAATGATTTTGGAAACTAAGTACGGGGGCCCGCCCAAGCCGTCCTGCTCAATCGCCCTTGTGGCGTTGGGGCGGAAAGGGTGGGGCGCGTGGGTTATTTGGTTGTTAGGGTTAGTAGGTCGTTGGGGGTTTTGAGGTTGTAGGTGGCGTTTGGGATATCTTGGTGTGATCCCCATGCTGCTCGGGCAAAACTGACCCCTGCTGAAGTTGCGCATTGTTCGTCGTAGACGGTGTCGCCAACGTAGACGACGTTGCCAGGATTCGCGCCCGCACGTCGGAGATATTCGAGCATGGGTGCGGGTGCGGGTTTATGTTCGGTTGTGTCTTCGACAAGGATGATGTGCTCAAAATACTTATCGAAACCAAGGGGTGCAATTTCTTTTGCGTATTCGTCGCGCGCACGTGAGGAGACGATGCCAAGTTTGCAGCCGCTATCGGCGAGTGTTGCGATGACTTCAAGCAAGCCTGGAAACACGCTGATGGTGCTTTTAAAGCTGGCGGCAACTTGGCACCAGCGATCCAACGTTGCCTGCGAGTAGATCCCAAGTTTCTCAAGGGCATCCTTGCCGGGTATGCCGAGGGCAAAGTCAAGCTCGTGTCGGGGAAGCGTTTTGCTGGTCTCTTCTTGGACAATCTGGACAAGCGATGACAGAACGCTTTCTTCTGTATCTGCCAATGTCCCATCAACGTCAAATACGATATGGTCAAAGTGCTTCATATGATTGCTCCTCTCTGTTGTTTGCCTGCAAGTTTGATGCAGTGACAGAAGAAGGGTTAGCGGGATTTCTGCCTGGTGCTATCGAGATTCTGCCTCGCTGCTCGATAGCTCGAAGGAGTGCACCCCATTTGTTCTTTAAATACCTGGCCAAGATGGCTTGCTGTTATAAATCCGCATTGGCGCGCGACTGTCTGTACCGTTCGCGTGGTGTGTGCCAAAAGTTCGCAAGCACGGTTTATGCGGTATGCGCGTAGATATGCCGCCGGGGTCGTTCCTGCACAAGTTTCGATAATGCGGTAACACTCTCTTTCGCTTACGCCGGCTGCAGATGCCATCTGGGGCACATCTATAGCGGCTGCATAGTTTGCGCGGATAAAGTCCAGGATTGCCTTGAACTGTACGTCGCGGCTGGTCATCCAAGAGGCGCCGTCGGAAGAAAAGAGCGGTTCGGCCTTGGCGTTAATCTGAATCCAGAGCTCTGACAAACTATTTCGAAGCGCCATCTCGTTCTGCGGCCGTTGAAGGTCGTGGCTAAAGGAGCTCTTCAGCAAATCGATAAAGGGCATATCGTCGGGATTGGTGGGCGACCATTTGAGCACATCGACGCCTCGACATTGAAGCAATGGGTTGATGTAGCGCTTTTGGAGACGTCCCGCGGGATCGCCGAGCATCGACGGCTGAAAGATATGCAGCATTTGAATGGCTGGCGCCGAATTGGGTGATTGCAGCGTGCTGTGCAAAACGCCGCCGTTGATAAAGCCGGCGGACCCTTCCTCAAAGCGTACGTGCTCATGAGCCGCGTGCGTTCGATAGTCAATCGCCCCCTGCTCCATGTAGAAAAGCTCAACTTCGGAATGCCAGTGCCAGGGGACGGAATTGCCCGGATAGCGAGCGAATTCTGCGCGTTCGGCAATATAGGGCCAGTCTTCGGCGGTCTCGGGAAACGCTTCCTCGCGTCCTCCGCGGTGCAATTCTATGTGATCCATGTTTCGCATGGCATCAGTATAAAGCGCGATGGGCTTAGATTGCTCTTGCCTGTTCGGGGAACGCCTTGTCTAGGGATGCTTGGAGCTTTTCGAAGGATGCTCGTAAGTTGAGGCTCTGATCGGCTGAGCGCTTGGTTTTTGTGGTGGGGGAGTCGAGGAGGCCGTTTCTCTGTGTCGGGGGGAAGGAGAAAAGGTTTGCATGTTTTAGGGATGGCTGCTGTGCTGCGTCATTGGAAGAATGCATGCTTTTGCGGCCTCCTCGATATCCACCAAAAGGATGCGCTCGGGGTTTGCTGCTAGGTCCCGTGCGCTGGCTACATTATGCCGCGGCTGCCGCAAAGAAGCGCTAAAGAAAGGCTTAACCTGGTTTGGTGTTACGATGAAACTGCAGGTCAGAGGTATCGAGTAACACTCTTGAAAGGTTTTGAGCTTAAGGGCTTTCTAAGGTTTGTGGCGCGGATGTGGCTCGCCTGTGTGGGGCGTGTGGATGGCTCGTTCCTAGCGCTGCGGCTCTGCGGCGCGCACCTGCTCGATGACCTTTTCCATGGTGGTATCGATGCGGTCTTTCTTGAGCTCACATTCCCAGACGGTGATGGGCGTCCAGCCATTTGGGTAAGCGCGTCGATGGCAGCGCGGTCGCGCTCGACGTTGCGGCGAAACTTTGCCTCCCAAAATTCAACATTGCGCTTGGGCTGGCTAGGGTTGCACTTGGGGCAGCGGTGCCAAAAGCAGCCGTTGACGAAGATGGCGATCTTGCGCCCGGGAAAGGCGATGTCGGGCTTACCGGGAACCTTCCATTCCAAGCGATAACCCGTAAGGCCCGCTGCCCGCAGGCGCTGGCGAACGAGCAGCTCGGGTTTGGTGTTCGCACGCTTGTTGCCCTTCATGGACTTTTTGATGGCGGCGCGACGGCGGACCAGTTCGCGCTCGTCAGCGGAGAGGTCCGAGGTATCGATGCCGTCGAGCAGGCCGGGCTTGGGACGCTTCTTGCTGCGGCGCTTAGGTGCGCGCTTGGGTTTGGTGGCGGGCTCGTCGGTCGCGGTGGCCTCGGCGTTGTTGGCAGTGCCGTTGGCCTCAAGCCGATCTTCCTTCAACTCAATCAGAGCATCGATAAGCCTTTGTCGGCGGGCATCCACTCAACGGTGGCAAGCGAGGTGCGCGGAATCCAGCGGATATCAAGCTGACGGTCATGCTTCTGGGGCTCGCCAGACTCTTTGGCCAGCGAGCAGTAGTAGCACTCCATGGAGAGATGGAAATCGGGGTAGTCGTACTCAACGGTATAGAAATCACGCAGGTTGGTGACTTTGACCTGCAGCTCTTCCATGAGCTCGCGGCGTACGGCGTCCTCGGGCGTCTCGCCGCGCATGAGCTTGCCACCGGGGAACTCCCAAAGTCCCTGCATGTCGCCATAGCCGCGCTGCACGGCAAGCAGCTCGTCAGATCCTTCCTTGCGGATGATCCCAACGGCAACATGAACAGTCTTCAACAGGAGTCCTCTCTCAATATCAAGACGTGGCAGGCTAGCTACCCGTGCCTTACACAACGGTAAGGCAAGCGTAAGCCATATCGATGGTAGCCGACTCGTCTTCTTGCGACTATAGATGCCGTAGACTAATTGCAAGAAAGGACTCGGTATGCAAACCACGCACATGGCGACCCCGGTACTGGAGGTCGCGCATCTCGAAAAGGTATATGGAGCGCTGGGCAACGTGACCCGCGCGCTCAACGACGTCAGTTTTACCGTCAACCGCGGCGAATTTGTTGGCATCATGGGCGCTTCGGGCTCGGGCAAGTCGACGCTGCTCAACTGCGTGTCGACCATCGATAGCGCCACGAGCGGCACCATTCGCATCAACGGGCAGGACGTTACGCGCATGAAGCAGGCCAAGCTCTCGCAGTTCCGCCGCGAGGAGCTCGGCTTTATCTTCCAGGACTCCAACCTGCTCGATACGCTCACGGCACGCGAGAACATCGCCCTGCCGCTCACCATCGCCCGCACAAACTCGGCAGAGATCTCGACCCGCGTGCAGGATGTGGCAGCGCGCCTGTCCATCAGCCAGGTGCTCGACAAGTATCCCTACCAGATGTCCGGCGGTCAGCAGCAGCGCGTTGCCGCGGCTCGCGCGCTCGTCACCGATCCCACCATGATCATGGCCGACGAGCCCACCGGCGCCCTCGATTCCAAGAGCGCTCGCCTGCTGCTTGAGAGCCTGGAGGCCCTCAATCGCCGCCTACGCGCCACCGTGCTCATGGTCACGCACGACAGCTTTGCCGCCAGCTACACGAGCCGCGTGCTGTTTATTCGCGACGGCAAGATCTTCACCGAGCTGCGCCGCGGCGACACCGACCGTCGCGAGTTCTTCGACCGCATTATGGAGGTCGTTGCCATGATGGGCGGTGAGGGCTCCGATGCTCTGTAAACTCGCTTGGGGCAACGTCCGCCGCGCCGGCCGCGACTACCTCGTCTACCTTTTGACGCTCACCCTGGGTGTCACGGTCTTCTATGCCTTTAACACCATCTCGATGCAGGTCGACATCGCCGGAATCGATGAAAAAGGCTTGGCGCAGGTAATGGGCAGCATGCTCGGCGACCTGACGTACTTTTTGGCCGGTGTCATGGCCTTTTTAATGGTGTATGCCAATAACTTCATCATGAAACGCCGCAAGAAGGAGTTTGGCCTGTACCAGGTGCTCGGCATGGGGCGCGGGCGCGTCGCCACGATCATGGCGCTCGAGACGGTGATTGTCTCGGTGGTGGCCTTTGTCGCCGGCATTGTGCTGGGTGTGGGACTCTCCCAGCTCATGACGTTCTTTACGGCCTCGCTCTTTAAGACGCAGATCGCCAATTTCCACTTCTTTTTCTCGATGCATGCGTTCAACCTGACCCTTGTCTGCATGCTCGTGATGTTTGTGCTCACGCTACTGCTGAACCTTCGCGCCGTGCGTCGTACCAAACTTATCGAGCTTATGGGTGCCGAGCGTCGCAACGAGAGCATCAAGACACGCAACCCCTGGATTGCGATTGCCATCTTTGCCGTGGGCGTGGCGCTTGTGGGCGTGGCCTATTACCGTCTGCTACGTGATGGGTTCCCGCTAACCGCGACGGACAGCAAGCTGCAAGAGGCCATGAACCAGTTTGGTATTACGACCGCTATGGTTACCGTGGGCACCTTTGCCCTGTTCTGGGGACTCTCAGGCATGCTCATCAAGCTGCTGCAGAGCCTGCGCGGCGTGTATTGGCGCGGCCTCAACATGTTTACCGTGCGCCAGCTTGCGGCCAAGGTCAACACGGTGTGCTTTTCGATGGGCGTCATCGCGATGCTCCTGTTTTTGGCCATCACCTCGGTGACGTGCGGTATGTCGATTGCCAACGTGATGAACGAGAACCTGGAGCGCCATAACCCTGTTGACGTGTCACAGACGTATGTCTATTACACGCCCGATACGCTCGACTACTACAAAGAGTACATCAATCCGTCTGAAGCCGATCGCATGGTGCTGGCCGATAGTACGGTCGATTTGTACTCCGCATGGCACGGCGATCCATGGCACGGCGATCGTAAGGGCAAGTCGGCGGACAACAACGACGAGACCGGCAAGAAGGTCAATATTGCCGATGTTGCCGGTGAGCATGTGCAGATCGATTCGTATCTGAGTTACCCGCTTGGCGGTTCGGGCCCCTCGGTGGTGGCAGGCGAGATGTGCAAGGTCATGGGCAAAAAGCTTCCCAAGGTGCTCGAGGGAAGCAACGCCGATGCGATGGGTCTGTTTGTGACGCCGGCGAGCCAGTACAACAAACTGCGCCAGATGATGGGCGAGGAGCCGGTGAGCATTGGCCGCGACCAGTACTTGCTTACGTGTGATATGGGCGGTGAGCTGGGCGACCTGTACACCAAGTACATGGCCGGCGGTCACACCCTTTCCTTGGGCGGCATGAGCTCAAGCCCGCAACCGATAAGTCGGACGAAGATACGGCGGCCATCGCCAACTCGGCGATGGGCAGTAATCCGGGTACCGTCGTCGTTGCCGACGAGCTGTTGTCCCAACTTAATCTGCAGCCGTATTCCAGTAGCCTGCTCGTTAACTACAAACAGGGGATGGATACGACCGAGGCAGACGAGAGCATTAAATACACTCTGCTCGACGATCTGCTCGTTGACGGCAAGAAGCCGGGGTCGTGGGGAACCTTCATCACACGCTCCGAGATGTACACGCAAGCAGCGCAAATGAACGGTCTTATTAGCTACCTAGCCATCTACATCGGCTTTGTATTGGTCGTTGCATGCGCGGCGATTCTGTCGATCCAGCAACTCTCCAACGTGGCCGATGGCAGCCGCAGCTATCGTGTGCTGGCACAGATCGGCTGCGACGACCGCCAGATTCGCCATTCGGTGATGGCGCAGCAAGCGGTATTCTTCCTGTTCCCGCTGGCAGTGGGCCTAGCGCACTCCTTTGTGGCACTTAAGGTGATCATCGAGCTGGTGAGCATATTCGGAAATATGAGCATCGGCGGCACCGTGGGCCTCACCTGTGCGATCTTCCTGGCAGCCTATGGTGGCTACTTCCTGGTGACGTACCTCATGAGCGCCGGCATGGTACAAGCTGCCATCGCCACCCGCTACAGCGAGTAACAAGCGGGCAAAACCGTCGCAAAACCAACGCGAACAGCCGCCGCGAACGGGGTCCGGACCCTTTTCGCGGCGGTTTTTTGTCTATCGGATGCCTCTCAGATGCAAGTGAGTAGACTTTTTTGGACTTGTCGAGCACACCGCGCCAAACGCTCAATAAAACCGCAGGTCAGGGCGGTGGTGTTTTGGGGCGTGCTCGGCATCCCGCCAAAAGCCTACTCACTTGGTTTTACTGCTAGAAAACCGCCGCGAGGGAAAGTAGCTCCCTCGCGGCGGTTTTGGCATTTGCCCAGATAAAACCTGCCAAAATAAACCTGTCCCTTTTTGGTAGGTTATCGTTTCCAAAAGTGGAGGATGAGCGTCGTGCGGTTTTGCTGCTCAGTTTTGACCAGGATGTTGTGGATATGGGTCTTGACGGTGCCCACGGCAAGGAAGAGCTCGTCAGCGATCTCTTGGTTCGATTTGCCCAACACAACCAGACGCATGACTTCGGTTTCGCGGTTGGAGAGCTTGTAGGCGTTGCGATAGAAGGGCATCTGCTCTTCGATGTGTCGATCAAGATCGCTGACGTTCTTTTCCTCGGGCGCCTCCTGCATGCGAATCGAAAGCACGTGATAGGCATAGATGATCAGCAGAATCGCAAAGTAGCACGCAAAGATCTTCTCGCTAAAGTTGCGCTCGGACAGGTACAGCTGCAGCCAAGAGGGTGCCAGGCTCATGGGAACAACAAGGATGTTGTAGAAATCCTCGGCAACGATGCACCCGACCAGAATGGCGCCGATAATGAGGTGCTTTCGTTGATTGTTGACGCGCGCCTTAAGCTCGACCTGCGTGCTTTTATGCGCCGTCCAAAAGATATACAGTCCCACAAATACAAGGAATACCTGACGCATCGTGTAGTAGAGCCATTGATGCATGGGGCCGTAGGGGACAGCGACAATGACCAGCAGCTCGCTCAGGAAGAACGTTGCGACGGGAATAACAAACTGCTTTTTTGAATGTTTGTCGAGCAAGTCCATGGCAATGAGCCAGATAAAAGCTTGTGAAGCGGTCGCCACAAGGGTCCGCAACACAGGCATGGTAATTGAGTAATAGTCGCTGGCTGGAAAACTCTGGTTTTGCAACGTGTATTCAAAAAAGAAGATCTCGGTCATCTCGATGGCATAGCAAATAAAAACGCCGCTGCCATAGATAAAGAAGCGTCGACGAGACGAGGCATAGGCGGCAAGCGAAAGCACTGCCGTCACAATACAGATCACGAGTATCGCTAGGGTATAGAAGAACATCAGGGTGTTCATCTGCCACCGTCCCATCTCATTTCATCTATGGCCGAGCCTGTATACCTTGTGGGATATAGACGTCTCAACCCTTCGTTCCATTGCGGATTAGGCGCCGAGATACAGCATAGCCGTATACCGTTCGCGGTTCTAGATAGTAAACCCCCTGCAAGCTGGCTACCTGCGGGTTTATATTGGTTTAGAGGGGGTGTAACTCCGTGAACGGTCTTTAATCCCGAATAAACTAGGTAAAAATTGCATACGGGTGAATGATGGTCTTGTCAACACGAGGCGTGATGTTCGAGCGCCTCATAGCAATAGTCGGCACGACCGGCGGAAAGGAATCGACATGGCGCTGCCTAAGGATTTCATCGACACCAACGACTTCACCAAAGAGCAGATCCTGGCTATCGAGGATCTTGGCCTGGCAATGAAGAAGGCCATCAAGGTTGACGGTTATTATCCGCACCTGCTCCGCAACCAGAGCCTTGGCATGATCTTCCAGCAGGTTTCCACCCGCACCCGTCTTTCCTTCGAGACCGCTATGACCGACCTCGGCGGCCATGCTCAGTTCTATGGCCCTGGCACCATCCAGCTCGGCGGTCACGAGTCCCTGGGCGACACCGCTCGCGTTATGGGCTCGCTGCTCGACATCATGATGGCTCGCGTTGACCGTCACAAGGACGTCGTCGGCCTCGCCGAGGGCTCCGCTGTGCCCGTCATCAACGGCATGTCCGAGTTCAACCATCCCACGCAGGAGATGGGCGACCTCATGACCATGCTCGAGAACCTCCCCGAGGGCAAGAATATCGAGGACTGCACCCTGGCCTTCATCGGCGACGCACCCAGGTCTGCGTCTCCCTCATGTTCATCGCCTCCAAGGTCGGCATGAAGTTTGTCCAGTTTGGACCTAAGGGCCACCAGATCCCCGACGGCGGCCTGCACGTTGGCACCGTCGAGGAGCGCGCCGAGTTCGGCAAGCAGATGATGGCCATCGCCGAGGAGAACTGCAAGGTCTCCGGCGGCTCTGTCGTCATCTCCGACGACATCGAGTGCATCAAGGGCGCCGACTTCATCTACACCGACGTGTGGTATGGCCTGTACGACGAGGAGGTCTCGGGCGAGAACTACATGGACGTGTTCTATCCCAAGTATCAGGTCACCATGGACATGATGAACTTCGCCGGCCCCAACTCCAAGTTCATGCACTGCCTGCCGGCCACCCGCAACGAGGAGGTCGTCGACGAGGTCATGGACGATCCCGAGCGCTCCCTGTGCTGGGTCGAGGCCGAGAACCGCAAGCACTCCATCCGTGCTCTCCTTGCCGCCCTGGGCAAGCGCACCCCGCTCAACGACGAGGGTGTCGAGTACTCCGCCAAGGCTGAGCTCCACGCCGCTCTCGAAGCTCTCGAGCAGCTCTAAGCCTTAAGCCTGCTAAACGCACGTTTGCGGGCGGCGGATGCTCGTCTCCTGTCGCCCGCTCACCGAGGCCCAAGCAATTGCCTTAATACCTTAGGGCCTCGGATCTGTCCAAGACTGAGCGAAGGAGCTCATCATGAGCGACGGAAAGAAAAAGCTTTCCTTTTTGACGGTCATTTCGACCATCATCTGCGTCGTCTTCGTTTGCGAGGCCGCCGCTCCTGCTGCTGCCATTGGCAACCAGCAGTTCTTCTGGTGGATCTTCCTGATCCTGACCTTCCTGCTTCCCTACGGCATGGTTGTTGCCGAGCTCGGTACCACCTATGACGGCGAGGGCGGCATTTACGACTGGGTACGCGATGGCCTGGGCGACAAATGGGGCGCCCGCATCTCGTATTACTACTGGGTCAACTACCGCTGTGGATCGCCTCGCTGGCTACCATGTTCCCCGACATTTTGGGCATGGTCTTTGGCGTCGAGTTCAACTTGATCGCCAAGATGGGTATCGATCTTGCCTTTGTGTGGATCGTCTACCTCATGGGCCGCTCCAAGGCGGCCGACTCCGAGTGGGTCCTTAACGGCGGCGCCATCATCAAGGTCGCCGTCGCCGTTATCGTTGGCGCTTTGGGCATTTGGTATGCCATGGAGAACGGTTTTGCGAACGACATGTCCGCTGCCACCTTCCTGCCCGAGCTCACCAACACCAACGCTCTCGGCTACCTGTCGATCATCATCTTTAACTTCATGGGCTTCGAGGTCATCTGCACCATGACCGACGACATGGCCGATCCCGCTCGCGATATCCCCAAGGCTATCATCGTCGGTGGCCTGTCCATCGCCGTGATCTACCTGTTCGCTGGCTTTGGCATCGGCGCTGCGGTGCCGGCCGATTCCATCGACCCCGACTACGGCATGATCGTCGCAGTCCAGACCATGGTGGGCGACTCCATGATCTTCAAGGTCATCTGCATTGCCTTCCTGATCACCCTGTTCGCCAACATGGCTGCCTGGTCCTTCGGCGTCAACTCTGTTGCTCGCTATGCTGCCGAGCACGGCAACATGCCCAAGGTCTTCGCCTCGATGATCTCGGATGACGACATGCCCAACGGCGCCAACCTGGTCAACGCCATCGTTGCCTCCCTGGTGCTGTGCCTGCAGCTCGTGCCCATCGACGCCATCTCCAACGGTGTCTTCTGGATGCTCTTCGGCACCTCCGTCGTCTTCCTGCTGCTCACCTATATCCCGATGTTCCCGGCGTTCCTCAACCTTCGTAAGACGACCCCAACCGCGAGCGCATCTTCACGTTCCCGTTTAAGGTGCCATGATGAAGGTCATGCTGGCCATCCCTTGCATCGAGCTGATCCTGGCCATCGTTGCAACGCTGGTGCCGCTCTCTGCCGCTGAAATTGGCGACAAGCTCCCGATGATCGTTATCTTCATCGTGCTTCTGCTCATCGGCGAGGTTGTCCGCGTCGTCAGCGCCAAGGGCCGCGAGACCGAGTACAAGGGCCTCACTCCCGAGCTGGCAGCTCAGCGTCTCGCTGAGGAGGCCGCCGAGGCCGAGGAGAACTAGGGCACCCGGTTCTGGGGCTCCAACCCTCCTCGCGTACCAACGTGCGCTTCGTCGGGCTTGTCGCTCCCGACTCCGGGCACTCTAGCTTCTTCGGAGACGTGCCCAAGCGACAGGTTTGCTAACCATTCCCCGGGGTGGGTGTGAGCGATAGCTCCGGTAACCACCGCCCACCCCAATCTCTCTTCCGTATCCTTCGTGCGTTTTGTCTCCGCGCACTTGGTTACGTCGTCGCTTGCCGGTGCGACTCCGTGAAAACCGGCGCCGGGCGCCCCGACCTTTGCCGGGGAACGGGCGCCTACCATCTCTTGGTTTTAGGCTGCGGGTAACCCGCCCGCAGCAAGCGATCGTTCGATTTGGAGGAAATCTTATGCGTACGATCACCGAGTCCGAGTCCACCCCCAAGGCCGACGGCTTCTTTATGCCCGCTGAGTTCGCCCCGCAGGATCGCGTGTGGATGGGTTGGCCCCACCGCACCGACACCTGGGCCCACGGCGCCAAGCGGCTCAGAAGCAGTATGCCGCCATCGCCCGCGCCATCTCCGAGTTCACCCCGGTCTATATGTGCGCCAACCAGGTCGACTACGCCAACTGCAAGGCCGTCTTCGAGAACGACGAGAACGTCACCGTCATCGAGATGACCACCGACGACGCCTGGTTCCGCGACACCGCCGCCACCTACGTCATCAACGGCAAGGGCGAGAAGCGCGCCAACCACTGGCACTTCAACGCCTACGGCGGCCTCGTCGACGGCCTGTACTTCCCGTGGGACAAGGACGAGCAGATCGCCCTCAAGATGGCTGAGCTCTCCGGCTGCCGCCGCTACCGTCCCGACGACATGATCCTCGAGGGCGGCTCCATCACCGTCGACGGCGAGGGCACCCTTGTCGTGACCGACCAGTGCCTGCTTTCCCCGGGCCGCACCTGCTCTGCGGTTCTGGAGGAGGAAGAGGATCCCGAGTCCATCTGGCCCAAGTTCCACAAGAAGTTTGAGCCTGGAGCGAGGAGCTTCGCGCCTACATGGACGAGCACCTCAAGGATTACCTGGGTGTCGAGAAGGTCATCTGGGTCAAGGAGGGCATCGACCCCGAGGAGACCAACGGTCATATCGACGACGTTGCCACGTTCATCGCTCCGGGCGTCATGGCCTGCATCTGGACCGACGATCCCGAGTATCCGTTCTACGAGCAGTGCCACGCTGCCTACGAGACCCTCTCCAACGCCGTTGACGCCAAGGGCCGCAAGATGAAGGTCTACAAGCTCTGCATGCCCGTGAACCCGCTGTTCATGGACCAGGCTTCCTGCGACACCATCGACGCCGACGAGAACGCCGAGCCGCGCGTTCCCGACGAGCCGCTGATCGCCTCCTACATGAACTACCTGGTCACCAACCACGGCGTTATCGTCCCGCAGTACGGCGACGAGAACGACCAGCTGGCCGTTGACACGCTCCAGAAGATCTATGACGAGGTCTGGGGCGAGGGCGTCTACAAGTGCGTCGGCGTTCAGTCCGAGCAGGTCGTCTTCGGCGGCGGCAATATCCACTGCATTACGCAGCAGGAGCCGTCCGCTTAATCGTCTGACTTTCCGAGGCACCCCATCTCGCCGCTCAAACCGTCGCTCGCGTACCAAAGTACGCTTCGCTCCTCTTTCGCGGCGACCTGGGGCACCTCGAAAACCCAGCCGATCAATCGGACAATCGGCGAATCGAACCATCTTGGGGCATTGATGGTCGGCTTGCCCGATGTCTTGGTCGGTTGGGTTTTCTTTGGGCACTCCGTTGCCTCCACTTCGGAGTGCCCTTTTCTTTGATTGAGTACGCGTCTGGCCTGGGATTTTTTGCGGGTTAGGCCAATTGTTCGCTTGAATTTCCCAGGTCAGACGCGTTTTCAATTGCCGAAAGTTATCGGTCGTGAACGCGGCCGTTTTGATCGGAGTATCTATGTACCAGCGTATCGTTATCTACACGCGCCTGTTCCGCGAGCGTTGGTCCAACAAATGCATCCTCTCCTCTCTCTGGGATGGCACCTGCACCGGTGACGCGGCCTGCAACCCTACCTTGGGCTGCGCCTTCGGTACAGATGCCATCCTTTTTGCTGTAGGGGGAGCGCGCCATGGCAGGTAAAAAGTTCTCCCTGATCGAGGTCATCCTTTCGGTTATCTGCGTCGTGTTTACCATCGAGGCGGCGGCTCCGGCATCTGCCATGGGCAACGTGCAGTTCTTCTGGTGGATCTTCCTTATCATTACGTTTTTGCTTCCCTATGGTCTGGTGGTGGCCGAGCTGGGTACGGCGTTTGATTCCGAGGGCGGCCTGTACGATTGGGTTCGCTTGGGCCTGGGCGACCGTTGGGGCGCCCGTTGCTCTTGGTGCTACTGGGTTAACTTTCCGCTGTGGGTGGCAAGTATCGCCTGCATGTTCCCCAGTGTCATTAATGCGGTGTGGGGTATCGAGTTTTCACTCGGGATCCGAATCGCCATCGAGATTGCCTTTGTGTGGGGCGTCACGGTCATGGCAATGCAGCCGGTGGCCGAGGCAGATTGGGTCATGGACGGCGGCGCCGTCATCAAGGTGCTCATTACCGCTGTGGTGGGAATCGTCGGCATTTGGTTTGCCTGCAATAACGGCTTTGCCAACGACATGTCGTTTAAGACCTTCATTCCAGATCTGGGCGACACCAATTCGTTGACGTACCTATCGATTATCCTGTTCAACTTTATGGGCTTCGAAGTGGTCGCGACCTTTGCCAGCACGATGAAGAACCCGTCGCGCGATATCCCCAAGGCGGTTATTGCCGGTGGCGTGGCCATTGTGGCGATCTACATCATCTGTGGCATTGGCATTGGAGCCGCGGTTCCCACCGAGCAGCTTTCACTCGATTCGGGCATTGTGGACGCAGTCGCCGCTATGGTGGGGCGCACCCACCGCTGACGATGGTCGTGGGCGTGGCCTTTTTGGTGACGCTGTTCGCCAATATGATCTGCTGGAGCTTTGGCGTCAACAACGTAGCGAGCTATGCCGCGCGCCATGGCAACATGCCGCGTCCCTTTGCGCTGGTGTCCAAGAGGACCGGCATGCCCAATGGCTCGGCGCTCATTAACGGCTGTTTTGCCAGCCTGGTACTGCTGCTCCAGATTCCGCTGGGTGAGGGTTCCGACGTCTTTTGGGTCTTCTTCTCGATGAACGTCGTCTTTCTGCTCATGAGCTATACCCCGATGTTCCCAGCGTTTTGGCGCCTGCGCGCGCATGACGATCGTCCACGCGTGTTCCGTGCGCCCTTTGAAGGCAAGGCGCTCGCGGTGGCGCTCGCGATTCCCGTGGTGGAGCTCGTGCTTTCGATTGTTGCTACGATTGTGCCGCTCAACAGCTCACCTGCCGAGATGGCAAAGTTGCCGATCCTCGTGGGTGTAGTGATTGGTGTGTTGCTGGGCGAGGCCTCACGTCTCATATCGCGCCGCGGCCGCAGTGTCGACAATCCCGGCGTTGGTGCAAGGGAATCAGGTTTCTTTGCACCAAAACAGTAGCGCCGCGAGTTGCGCGGCGCTTGCTGTATCTTGGATTACTGCTCGCAGTGCTCGGGATCAGAAGCGAGCTTAGGCGCAAAGTAGGGAACGTGGCCCAGGTAAGGGCAGCTGTCCGAACGCGCCTCAACGGCGCAGGGGACATCGTCGTAGGTCATGGAAGAACCGAGTCGGGTGATGGCCTTGGCGGCGGGCGCGACGAGCATCTTGAGCGGAGCGATCGGTGCCATAGCATCTCCTTTCATCGGTGAGACACAGCTTGTTTATCTAAACGATACAGTACGTTTAATCGGTGAGTCTAATCTTGCGGCAAAGAATCTGTCAACATCCTCACAGCATCTAGACAGGGGAGGCGGGCATGAGTTTCGCGTTCTATATCTACACCACGATTATCATGGGTGTGGCTCTGGTGACCAGTGCCGTGGCATTGGTGGTTTGGCTCATGACGCACCGTCGCGACAGCCTAGTGGCCGCGGCGGGCTTTTTGCTCTACATGCTCGATATGTCGGTCATCTTTTTTGACGAGTACACTCGCTCAAATATGACTACGCCGTTACCTTTAGCGAGCCGCTGCAGCACCCCTTGCTGCGCTGCGTGCTCGGTATTGCCATCTATGCTTGCGTTGTGCTGTGGATGTTTGCGCGCTTGCGCAAAAGGCCGACGTCGCGCATGCTCGGACTTGTTATCGTGCCGTTTTCAATCTTGCAATTGGTGCTGGTGCCTCGCAGCGGTGCTGCCGGAGAGATGCAGCAGTATCTCTTTTGGCTCACGCGTGACCTGGGCAATGTAGGATGTCTTGCCTATGCCGCCTGGCATTACCGGCACAGGGCCACGCGTGTTGAGAAACTCGACCTCGACCGCTCAAAGCTCTTTTGGAAGGTGGCACTCGTTCTTGCGTTTTGCGTAATCGCCGAGGACACCTACATGATTTTGCTCTGCCGCCCCGACTCTCAAAACCCCGTCATCAGCCTCTTTTTGTGGTATCTGTCCGAGCGCAATATCTCCGAAAACGTGCTGCTCGTGGCATGCGCGGTCCAACTCTTTTGCCAGTTTAGCCATATCCTGCGCGTGTATGCCCGTCATCCGCGTGCCGATGAGGACGTGGCGGCCGAGAGCGCACGCTCTGGGGACGATCTAGCATCACGCGTTGTGATCTATGCCGATGCCCATAAGCTGTCGCGGCGCGAGCAGGAGGTGCTCACGCTGGTGCTGAAGGGCAACGACGCCCAAAACATCGCCAGCGAGTTGGTCATCAGCCCTGGCACTGTCAAGGCGCACTTGCATCGCATCTACGTTAAAAGCGGTGTCTCCAACCGAGATGACCTCATAGATGCCTTTTGGCGTTCCTAGTCCTATTCTTCCTTGCATGCGGGTCTTGCCGTGTGGGCGGGCACGCCGTTGGGCGTAATGACGCGGTAATAATCTCAGACAATAAACCTGCAGGTAAAGCGTGTAAACCTGCTTAAACTGACCGTTTGCGATCCCTGGCCTTGGCACGGATTTGCCCTGTGTATCAATGGGTGTAGCGCGAAGCCGCGGACGTGGGACAGACGTCCGAGCACGGCTTGTAGCACGCGCCGATGCGGGAGCGCTACGCTCCCAACCGAGTGCCCACGCGGGCGGTGCGTCCGCGTTGCAACCAAAGATGCCTGAGGAGGCTCACATGGACAAGGCTGATGTAGTTATCAAGAGCAACGCCGTCTTTACCGGCGATGGGCTCGAGCCGTTTAAGGGCGGCGTTGCCGTGCGCGGTGATAAGATTGTTGCCTGCGGTGACGATGCTCACCTGGCACCGTTTATCGGTCCCGATACCGAGGTGCGCGACTTTGGCGACCAGCTCGTCATGCCCGGCCTGATCGACTCACACACGCATTTTGCCCAGGGCGCGTTTATGACCGACCCCGATTTTGCCGTCAACCTCATCGACTGCACCAGTTTTGAGATGGCGATGGAACGTGTCGTGGCGTTTGCGGCCGACCATCCCGATAACGAGTGGATTCTGGCTGCCAGATTATCCAGTTCCAGTGGGATGTCCCCGAGATGCCCACAGCCGCGATGATCGATGAGTACATCTCGGACCGCCCGGTCTTTCTGCAGCAGGTTGACCTGCATACCTTTAGTGCCAATACCTGCGCCATCAACAAGGTGGGAGTAACTTCGCAGACGCCCGATCCCGCAGGCGGCAAGTCCTTAAGGATGCCGAGGGCAATCTGACGGGCGTGTTTTCCAACAACGCCGGCGTCTTCTTTATGGACGAGGTCTACGACCCAGCGCCCGAGGTTGTTGACGCGTCGTTTGCAAAAACCGCCCGGCGCGCCAATGCCCTGGGAATCACTACGGTCGGCATGGTCAATCCTACGTTTGTGAGCATGGAAAACCCGTATGCGGTGTTGGCAGGTCTTAATGCCAAGGGCGACTTGCCACTGCGCGTGTTCCTGTACACCGATCTGTTCGAAAACGAGTCCTTAACGCTCGAGCAGATCAAGGAGAAATACGCCTTCTCGGGTACGCAGGTCGAGTGGCACGGCTTTAAGCAGTTTCTTGATGGCGTGTGCTCCGACCACACCGCTTGGATGCTTGAACCCTATAGCAATGCGCCCGATACCTGCGGTGAGCCCGCGGAGGATCCAGAGCGCATCCGTGCCGCCATTGTCAGGGCGCAGGAATGGGGCGTTGACACGCGCGTCCATACGATCGGCGATCGCTCGGTGCGTTTTGTGCTTGATTGCTTTGAGGAGGGCGAGCGCTTGCATGGTAAGCGGGGTTGCCGCCACTCCATGGAGCACAACGAGACGGTTCAGCCCGAGGATCTGCCGCGCTACGCGGAGCTTGGTATATGCCCCGGCATGCAACCGTGGCACATGCTGCTCGATATGGCTGACCTTGCCAAGGACGATGCCGTGGGCCCCGAGCGTGCAGCGCTTTCGTGGCCCCTGCACAGCCTGCTTGCCAGCGGTGCCGTGGTGCACTTGGGCAGCGACTTCCCCGTTGTGGGCTTGGAGCCCATGGAGGAGGTGTACGGCGCGGTCTTCCGCATGCTCGAGGACGGCTCCAACCCCGAGGGCTGGTTCCCCCAGGAGCGCATTACCATGGCCGAGGCCCTGCGCGCCTACACCTACGGCAGCGCCTACGCCATGCATGCCGAGGATCGCATCGGTACGCTCGCATGCGGCAAACAGGCTGATATCTGTGTGCTCGACCGCAACCTCTTTGACTGCGAACCGGCTGAGGTCCTCGAGGCCACGGCGTCTCTCACGATGATTGCCGGCAAGGTGGTCTACGAGGCCTAGCGGGGCTGCTGCATCGCTGGGCGGTGCCACAGCCTGTGCGTGCCGCCCATCCATTCATCCATCCATTCATCAATCTCTCATGGAAAGGGGAGAACAATGGCAGAAGAGACAACCGCCGCTGTTGAGGAGGAGCGTGAGCTTGCCTCGCAGCCGATTCCCGGCCTGGTGCGCAAGTACACCATCATCACCGGCCAGGGTATGCTCGCCCAGATTATCATGGTGGTCCTTGAGGGCCTCGTGATGGGTTGGGGCCTGGGTGCACACGGCCTGGCCTGTGTTTCGATCATCATGTCGGTCGAGTACATTAACCTGGCCTTTGGCAACCTGTTTGGCACCGGCGTGCCCGCCGTGGTGGGCAACCTTTTGGGTGCGGCGACATTAAGGGCGCCAGCAAGGCGTTTAGCAGGGTTTTTGGCTTACCACGATTGTGAGTGTGCTGCTTGCTGTGGTGATGGCTGTGTTTACCGAGCCCATCTGCGCATTCTTCGGCGCCACGCCCGACATCATGACCGATACCGTTGCCGGCGTGCGCACCTTCTCCGTGCTGCTGCCGCTCACGGTCATTGGTCAGATGGTCACCGCCGTCATGCGTGTGGACGAGAAGGTTCAGATCCAGGCCAACCTCATGACCGTGTCTGCCATCGTCGCTATCTGCTGGCTTGCGCTTTCCACGTTTGTGCTCAAGCTTGGCGTTATGGGAGCTGGCGTGTACTACGGTCTTTCCATCGGTATCTGGGCCATCGGTATCTTCTGGTTCATCGGCGGTAAGAAGTCGCAGCTCCAGATCAACGCCGCCGACCTCAAACTCGACATGGCCATCTGCGGCCAGATCATTAAGATTGGTTTCCCGTTCTTTTTGGTGCAAGCTGCCACGTTCATCTTCAACACCGTTGCCAACTCGTTGCTTGGCCAGCTCGGCGGCGACATGGGTTCGCTCTACATCGCGGCCTTTGGTGTGATCAACGGCTACATCCTCTACATTACCATGATGGTCGCCCAGTGCTTCTCGTACGGCCTGCAGCCCATTGCCGCCTTCAACGCCGGCGCCAAGGCGTGGGCGCGCCTCAAGGAAACGCTCTCCTGCACGCTTAAGTACCAGGTCGTGACGCTTGCTGCGGTGTCTGCTGTGCTATGGGTGGCCGCAACGCCGGTCTGCGCCTTTTTTGCTGGTAGCGACCCGGCGCTCGTCGAGGTTGCCGCCAACGCCACGCGCATCGTTATCCTGGCCGTGGCCCTGGGCTATCTTGCCATGACCATGTCGATGTACTTCCAGGCGGTTGAGAAGGTGGGTATCGCCACGTTCACCGGTCTGCTCCGCTACGTGATCTGCTCCGTGCCGCTTATGTACCTGCTTGGCAACATGATGGGCGTTCAGGGTGTCTGGTTTGCCTTGGTGGCGGCTGACGCCATCACTGGTCTTATCTCCATCGCCCTCGCCGTCCGCGAATCCAAGCGACTTGCCACGCTCTAGACTCGGACACGGCCGGCCCGCGATAGTCGAATAAGTCAACTCGCCTGCAAGCCACCGCAATGGGGACAGTTCCCATTGTGGTGGCTATTGTTATTTAGGGTCTGAGATTTCGGCTCTATAAATAACGTTTTTGAACTGGGCTACTATAAGATTGTGGAAAACACTACTACAAGATTATGGAAAACGCTACTGCGAGATTATGGCAAATGATACTATACGATTATGGTAACAGCGTTATAAGGGGCGTTGATATGACCGAGTACATTAACAGGGATTTGCATGAGTTGCTCATTCGCATGGCGGGTTGGTTTCCTGTTGTGTCGTTGACGGGGCCTAGGCAGAGCGGAAAGTCTACGCTGGTTAGGCATGCCTTTCCCGACTATTCCTATGTCACGCTTGAGGACCCCCAAACGAGGCGCGCGGCCTTGGAGGATCCGGTGAGTTTTATCCGCAACCGAAAGGGCGGACTCATCATCGATGAGGCGCAATACGCCCCGGATTTGTTCTCGATGATCCAGGTTGTTTCGGATGAGCGGGGAGATGCCGGTCAATACATCCTTACGGGATCGCAAAACTTTTTGATGATGAAAAGCATCGGCCAGTCTCTTGCCGGGCGAGTCGGGATCTTAAAATTGCTGCCATTTTCGTTTCGAGAAGCGGAGAGGGGCCAGCAGGGGCAGTTGGAAGTGGATTTGTTTGCGCTCGAAGGGGGATACCCTCGCCTGCGTTCCGCCGGAATGCCGTCCTCGGTTTATTTCCCCAGCTATATTGATACCTATGTTGAGCGCGATGTTGTGGGCTTGCTTGACGTGCGCAATAAAGCGGAGTTTCATAAGTTACTGTCCATAATTGCCCAGAGCGCCGGTGCTCTCATTAATATATCTTCGCTTTCTCGAGATACGGGTGTGAACGTATCGACCATTAAAAGCTGGTTGTCTATCCTGGAGCAGAGCTACCTGACGTTTTCACTGCAGCCTTATTATGCAAATGCCAGGAAACGTTTGACTAAAACGCCCAAGCTTTATTTTTACGACACGGGGCTGCTCTGCTACTTGCTCAAAATTGGATCACTGGAGCAACTTTTGGAGAGCCCTTATCTGGGGGCAGTTTTCGAAAACCTCATCGTTTCCGAAACGGCGAAGAGCCATCTCAACGTGGGCGAGAATCCCGAGTTGTATTTCTATAGGGACGACGGCAAGCGAGAAATCGATTTGCTCGACTGCACAAACTCAGGGAGTCCCAAGGCTATCGAAATAAAATCATCCAGAACGTATCACGATAAGTACGCCCGCCATTTACAGGCTGTATGCGATGAGATCGACATTGCAAAAGATGCGCGCTATGTTGTGGCCCGCGTGGATTCAACGTATGAGTCGAAAGACTGTAGCGTGGTCTCGGCGCGTGATTGGCTTTTGCGATAACAAGTTCGGCGTATTAACAACTGCCGCGAAGGGTCCGGATCCCTTTCGCGGCGGTTTTTTGCCGATCCGGTGCGCCTCAGATGCAAGTGAGTAGACTTTTTTGGATTTGCCGAGCACATCGCGACAAACGCTCCAGAAAACCGCAGGTCAGAGCTGTGTCGATTTGGGGCGTGCTCGGCCTTCTGCAAAAAGCCTACTCACTTGGTTTTCGCTGTTAGAAGGCCGCCGCGAGGGAAGGCAACTCCCCCGCGGCGGTTGGCGTTTGCCAGATAAAACCTGCCAAAATAAACCTGTCCCTTTTTGGCATGTCCCTTTTAGCGTGGCTGATTGGTTTGGGCTGTCTTGGAGAAAGCCCATGAGGCGGCACTCAGGCTAATCCTGCGTGTCGCCTCCGTACATGTAGACGATAAAGCCGTCACCGGTGTCTTGGCTGTGATCTTCCAGGATGCGTTTCATGTTGAGGTGCTCGTAGAACTGCCAGTCGGAGTTGCAGTCGCTCATCAGGAAGAACTTGGTGCAGCCTACCCGGGCGAGCTCGGCGCGTGCAAGGTTGATAAGCACGCGGCCGAGGCCTTTGCCCTGCCACTCGGGCACAATGATGATGAGGTTGAGCTGGCCCTGGGCATACTCATTGCCCGTGGCGGCAAAGCGGTCGGCTGTGGCCTTCTCGCGGCTGTCGCCAAAGAGCGATCCCTCGAGCTTGGCGTCGGCGGTCTTTGCCATCTCGGTTGCCTGGACGAACATCTCGTCGTAGCAGGGCACCACGTGGGATTGGTGCGAGGCTTGCCGTCCTCGAAGATGCCGATGCAGCAGGCGGCGATAATGCGGCCCTCGGCCTCGGCGACAAGCGCGATGGGGGAGCGCTGCAGCTGCATGGCAATGTTGAAGCACGCGCAGAAATCGGCAGCTTCGACGTCGCCTCGGTTGCGTAGCGTGTTGCACCACAGCTGGTTGTAGATGGCAGCGATGCCGGCCAGGTCATCGAGCGTGGCGGCGCGCAGAGTTACGTTGTCAAGGCTCATGGAGCTCCTTCCAGGTAGGGTCAGGCCACCTTTGAGTGTGACATGGACACACCGCCGCTGCGGCAACCATTCGGCAGACGAGCCCCGTTTCCTCGGGGATGGAGGAAAAGGGATTACGAGCGAGGATTTTCGGCTGCTTGCTCGATGAGAGTGGATAATCTCCCGCTTTTAGCGCGAACATAGGCCAAAAACGGGAGATTATCCACTCTCGTGGTAAGCGTCCGAAATCCTCGTTCGTGATCCATTCCCTTTTTGGTTGGTCGTGCTTGCACTTTAGCGTGCGACAGCGGATAATGCCGAGCATTCGACGATTCAAGCTTAGGCTTATTTGATTGAGGAGGCCCCGCATGGCCATGGAATTTAAACGCAGGCTGCCGATCCCCATGGAGATCCGCGAGGAAATGCCGCTTTCCGCCGAGCTTACCGCTAAGAAGCAGGCATTCGACGCCGAGGTCGCCAAGGTCTTTACCGGCGAGGACGCACGCAAGGTGCTCATCATCGGCCCGTGCTCTGCCGATCGCGAGGACTCGGTTCTCGAGTATATGAACCGCCTGGCCAAAACCGCCGAGGAGGTCAAGAACAAGCTCATCATCATTCCGCGCGTCTACACCAACAAGCCGCGCACCAAGGGCACCGGCTACAAGGGCCTGCTGCACAACCCCAACCCCGAGGCTCCCGACGACCTGCTCGAGGGCGTCAAAGCCATCCGCCATATGCACCTGCGCGTTATTGAGGAAACGGGCTTCTTCACCGCCGACGAGATGCTCTATCCGTCCAACTACCAGTACCTCGTTGACCTGCTGAGCTACGTTGCCGTGGGCGCGCGCTCGGTCGAAAACCAGGAGCATCGCCTGGTGTCGAGCGGCATTTCGGTACCCGTCGGCATGAAGAATCCCACTGCCGGCTCTACCACCGTTATGCTCAACTCCATTTACGCCGCGCAGGCGCACCAGAGCTTCATCTTCCGCAACTGGGAGGTCGAGTGCGACGGCAACCCGCTCGCACACGCCGTCATGCGTGGCTACATCGGTCTCGACGGTCGCACCTACCCCAATTACCACTACGAGCACCTGGAGCGCCTGGCCGAGCGCTATACCGAGCACGCCGGCTACGCCAATCCGGCGGCGGTCATCGACTGCAACCACGACAACTCGGGCAAGCGTCCGCTGGAGCAGTGTCGCATTTGCAAGGAGGTACTCGACAGCTGCCGCCGCAACGAGTCCATCTCCAAGCTAGTCAAGGGCTTTATGATCGAGTCCTACCTGGAGGACGGCAACCAGCCGGTCGACGGCGGCGTCTTTGGCAAGTCGATCACGACCCGTGCCTGGGCTGGGAAAAGACCGACTACCTGATCCACGAGATCGCGGAGCGTGTTTAGTTACGCGGGTTTACCAACCCGCGTAACGGCTCGACGCTGCGCGCCGCCCAGAGCGACAATTTGTCATTCAAAAGGCAAGGCATGACCAGAAGGTCAATGCCCTGCCTTTTTCATGCCAACTTGTACGCTCTGGACGGCGCTCGCTGTCCGTCCTCTACCTGCGGAGTTGTCCTGCTCCAGGGCACTCATTGGGACAGACTTAAATGAGTGCTCGCAGAATGAGAGTGGATAGTCTGCCGTTTATAAGTAGTTGTTGGGGACGTTCTTGTTGTTTGACTAGTCGTTTAAGAACGTCCATTACAGTCGAAATTGTCAACCCGGGCCCGTCTCGGGCTACGATTGAGGCGCGCCCAGAACGGGCCGCCGACCGGCGCCCGCGCACGGCCGAACGTCCCTGCCCCCGAGAGGCCCGTTG
>ENA-OQEX01000159-OQEX01000159.1-human-gut-metagenome-genome-assembly--contig:-NODE-159-length-39980-cov-3.365493_pt1 | contig 39980 bp, 59 predicted proteins | sample MGYA00242802_ERZ504649 | MGnify/ENA primary metagenome ERZ504649 (study PRJEB26092, sample SAMD00036194) | human gut metagenome | host: Homo sapiens | study: EMG produced TPA metagenomics assembly of...
CAAAGGTTGACATACTTTCGAAAGGGGTGTATAATTTTTGATATGAAAGAAGGCATCCTTGTGTGCGTCCTGTGAAAATGGACAAAGGATGCGTTCAAAAACATAAGCTGCTGTGCCCGCCGGATCCTGCCGTGAAGAAAGGATGCGAACACAGCGGAAATCATCATTTCCTACATTTATCTTTCAGAGAGGGGAATTCCTAAACTATGCAATTCAAGAAAAGCAAAACATTTCTGGCTGCTGTTCTGGCTGCTGCAATGACTTGCTCGGCAGTTCTGCCGACCGCTGCATCTGCTGCCGCTGGTACCAGAACCAAAGACGAGGCATACGGCGACAAGTCCTATGCACAGCGCTTTATGTCCCTGTACGATGACGTTGTTACCAACGGTGTACAGAACGGCTATATGTCCAGCACGAACACCGTTTCCGACGGTCTGGGCATCCCGTATCACTCGGTAGAAGATCTGTGTATCGAGGCTCCGACTATGGTCACGAAACAACTTCTGAAGCACTGTCCTACCTGGTATGGACCGCAGCAATGCGTGATAACATCGTAAACGCTGCAAAGAACGGTGAGGTTGAAGTAAAGAACGTAAAGGACGCTTCTACTGAGACTGTCGGCGACCTGGCTAAGGCTTGGAAGACCATGGAAGCAACCATGATCCCGGATCAGCAGGGTGACAACTTCATGCAGAAGGCAGTCAGCTGAGCGCTACTTACAGCGATGAGTGGGAACAGATTGAAATGTACCCGACCGATATGGCGCAGGGCAATACCGCACAGAACCCGATCCACCAGAGCTTCTGCTCTCAGTACGGCAGTGATAAGGGACTGTACCTGATGCACTGGCTGGCAGACGTAGATGACTGGTATGGCTTTGGTGCTGTAAACGGCTCTCAGGCGCACAGAGCGCTGTATCTACAAGCGGCGGCGGTCAGTTCACACTGATCAACACCTTCCAGCGCGGCGAGCAGGAATCCTGCTGGGAAACTATCCCGCACGCTTGTACCGACCTGCACAAGTCCTATGGTATCAGAGGCAACGGCGGTATGAAGGGCTTCTTCAACACCGAAGCTACTCCGGCTGAACAGTGGTCTTATACCAACGCACCGGACGCAGAAGACCGTGCAATCCAGGCTGTTTATGATGCAAACAGATGGGGCGTAGGCGATCAGACTGTTAACTCCAAGTGGGGCGGTAATCAGTCTATCTCCGCACTGGCTGGTAAGATGGGTGATGAAACCCGTAATAATATGTACGATAAGTACTACAAGGAAATCGGCTGCAGGATAAGTGGAAGCAGGGCGGATCTGATAATGGCAAGCATTATCTGATGAACTGGTACACCTCCTGGGGCGGCGCAATGGACGGCTCCTGGGCATGGCAGATCGGTGCATCTCACTGCCACGAATTCTACCAGAATCCGCTGGCTGCTTATGCACTGGTAAATGACTCCAATCTGAACGCAGGCATGAAGGCACAGGGCGCTACTGAGGACTTCGAGAAGTCTCTGAGCAGACAGATGGAACTGTACCTGTGGCTGATGTCTAAGGATGGTCCGATCGCCGGCGGCTGCACTAACTCCTGGAAGGGACGTTATGAAAAGTATCCGTCTGATGTGTCCACATTCTACAACATGGCTTATCTGGAACACCCGGTATATGCTGACCCTGGTTCCAACCACTGGATCGGTAACCAGGTATGGGCTGTACAGCGTCTGGCTGAACTGTACTATGTTGTGAAGTCTGACAATACCAAAAATGACCCGATGGTTGGCGACACTGGTCTGAAGCTGAGCGAGGCTCTGGAAAAGGTTCTGGATCGCTGGGTAGGCTGGTTCATGGACAACACCATCCTGGGTACTGCAAATGCAACCAAGACATTCTCTGCAAAGTATGAACCGTATGACACCACAGACACCGAGTTCACTGTACCGGATCTGACACAGGGTGTAACTGATGACGGCGAGTCCTTCTCCATCCCGTCCAGTTTGATCTGGTCTGGTCAGCCGGAGACATGGACCGGTAAGTACCAGGATAACAACAACCTGACCTGCACCATCGTTGGCTATGGCGACGGTGACCTGGGTTGTGTATCTTCTCTGGCAAACACTTTGATCTACTATGCAAAGGCAAAGGGCGTTAAGACTGACGACATCGCTGCTGCAAAGACTTCCTATGAGAACAAGACCACTGCATCTGCTGCATCTGCTACAGAACTGGCACAGCAGTCCCTGTACCTGGGCAAACAGCTCCTCGACAGAGAGTGGAACAAGTATCGTGATGATATCGGTCTGGGCGTTTCTGACCATAATACCAACCTGCCGAGACTGTGGGAGACCAAGCTGGCTCTGCCGAACGGTTCTACGCAGAATGGTGAGGGCAAGACTCTGGCTGCTGATCGTTACACTGGTAAGATGCCGAACGGTGACGTAGTCAAGGACGGCGTAGCATTCGTAGACATCCGCTCCAACTACAAGATGTCTCCGATGTATCAGGAAGCTGAGAAGTACTACAAGAAGGATGGCAACACCGATAACTACTACTTCACTCTGCACAGATTCTGGCATGCTGGCGACATCATGATGGCTCTGGGTACTATGTATGAGCTGTATCCGGATATGCCGGTTGATGACGCCGATGATCCGTCTGACAGCCTGAAGGTTACTCCGTCTGACATCACCGTTGGCGTTGGCGAGACTGAGATTCTGAAGCCGAACAAGGATGGCTGCACATTCGAGACCGCTGACGATTCTATCGCTAAGGTTGACGAAATGGTACTGTAACCGGCGTTTCTGCTGGTGAGACCACCATCAAGGTTTCTAAGGACGGCGAGACTGTTGAAGTAACTGTAACTGTTACAGCAACTACAACTTCTACCACTGAGACAAGTGACACTATCGAGAGCAGCACAACTGAGACTGAGACAACTGCAACCAGCAGCGTAACCAGCGGTTCTGTAACTCCGGGCGATGTTCTGCTTGGTGATACCAACCTGGACGGTCGTGTAGACATCACTGACGCTGTTCTGCTGAACAAGAAGGCTGCAAACGCAGTTGACTTCAACGCACAGCAGACTCTGAACGGTGACTGCTACGATCAGAACGGCGAGATCGACGGTAACGATGCTACCGCTCTGCTGAAGTTCCTGGTACACATCATCAAGGCTCTGCCGGAATCTTCTGATCTGAACGCATAATTGAGATCGTTTTTGTAAACGATTTCCGTAAATAGAAAAGCGCCGCAGCTGAAATATGCTGCGGCGCTTTTTGTATGGAAAAAAGTTTCTGCATTTGACTTGATTTTTTTCGTGAAAATGCTATAATAAGATACTATGGAATATTATTGCATGGGTTACGTGCAGTTTCATAAGGAGTGTGACAGAAGTGAAAAGTATGACGGGTTACGGGCGTGCTACGGCTCGGACGGAACGTTATGAGATCACTGCGGAAGTGCATTCGGTGAATCACCGTTATCTGGAAACCAGTGTGCGTCTGCCCCGCAGTTTCAGCTATCTGGAGGGAAAGATCAAGGAACAGGTGCAGCAGCAGTCTCTCGTGGAAAGGTTGAGGTTGCGCTCACCATGCAGTCCATCGGCAGCAAGGATACGACGGTGGAGATCAACCACGATGTGGTGATGGCATACCTGCGTGCTGTTGCAGCGGAAAACGAACTGCTCCGGGAATCCGGTTTTCGGAAAAATCAGATTATGATGGGGACTGCGGTAAGCGAATTTGGCGGTGCAACAGATGCACTGCCGCTTTCCACACTGCTCCGCATCCCGGATGCGTTCCAGGTGCAGCAGGTCACGGAGGATGCCGATGTGATCTGGTCGGAGGTACAGCCGGTCGTGACTGAGGCGCTGCAGCAGTTTGTGACCATGCGTCAGACAGAGGGTGAACGGCTGGCTGCGGATGTGGCATCTCATCTGGAAAATCTGGAGTCCATGACCAACCGTGTGGAACAGCTTGTTCCGGAAACGGTGCAGCAGTATTACGATAAGCTGTACAAGAAAATCACAGAATTGCTGGGTGACCGCACAGTGAGGAGTCTCGTCTGGTGACGGAAACTGCTGTAGTGGCAGAAAAAATCGCCGTGGATGAAGAACTGGTGCGGCTGCATAGCCATATTGCCCAGTTCCGGGGATTCCTGGAAAGCACGGAACCCACAGGCAGAAAGATGGATTTCCTGGTGCAGGAAATGAACCGGGAGGTCAACACCACCGGTTCGAAGTCACAGTCTCTGGAAATTACCAAGCTGGTAGTGGATATGAAATCGGAAATCGAAAAGATCCGGGAACAGATCCAGAACATCGAATAAAGGAAGTGTGCAGCATGAAAAAAGGAACATTGTTTGTCGTCTCCGGTCCGTCTGGCTGCGGCAAGGGAACGATTCTGGCGGAGGTGCTGAAAGACCCGAATCTGTACTACTCTGTTTCGGCAACCACTCGTGCGCCCCGTCCCGGCGAAGTGGACGGCGTGAATTACCGTTTCATGACCAACGAGGCGTTTGAAAAGCTGATCGCAGAGGACGGCTTTCTGGAATATGCCGGCTACTGTGAGCATATTACGGCTCGCCGAAACAGCCAGTGGAGGAACACCTTGCCAAAGGACAGAACGTCATCCTGGAGATCGAGGTCGAGGGCGCAATGAAAGTCCGTGCGGCTCGTCCGGATGCAGTCTTTGTGTTCATCCTGCCGCCGTCTCTGTCGGAACTGGAACAGCGTCTGCGTGGTAGAGGTACTGAGGCAGAAGAGGTCGTGCAGAAACGTGTTGCACAGGCAAGACGGGAACTGGGCACGGCTGCCAAGTACGATTATATTGTCATCAATGATGATCTGTCCACGGCGATTGCCGATGTCAAGGCGATCCTGTGCGCAGAATCCCATAAAACCGAAAAAAATCTGGAAGAAATTGAAGAGGTGCTGAGAAAATGAATATGTTAAGACCGTCTGTAAATCAGTTGATTACAAAAAACGAAAGCAGTTATTCTCTGGTGATCGGCGTGGCAAAGCGTGCCCGTGAGATTGCCGATGAATCTACGAGGAAGGCAAGACCCTGGAAGAAAAGCCGGTAAAGACTGCGATCCGGGAACTGGCTGCCGGAAAGTACCGCATCGTGGACGACGAAGAACTGCCGCACTAAGCAGAATGGAAACACAGGAACTGCCGCACATCTGGTGCGTAGGCGTTGCCGTCTGTGCTGCGTCTTATACGTTTGACCGTCTGTTTTCCTATGTGTCCACCCGGGAAATCCCGGTGGGATGCCGGGTTGTTGTACCGTTCGGAAAGGGCAATGCCAAGCGTGTGGGGATCGTTTTGTCTGCTGCACAGGAAGTGCAGACGGAACAGCAGCTGAAACCAGTGCTGTCCGTGGTGGACAAACAGCCGATCCTCTCTCCGGAGATGCTGGACATGGTATTCTGGCTCAAGGAAATGACTTTCTGCACTTATTACGATGCAGTGCGCACCATCCTGCCTGCTGGAATGCAGGTGCAGCTGGTGGAGACGATCACACTTGTCTCGCCGCAGCCGGAGACGGCTCTGACTGAGGCAGAGGAACACGTGCTGTTCTTTCTGCGCCGTGCTAAGAACAAGCAGGAGTTTCGCCGCATTTTGGCGGACGCCGATGTCCAGGGCAAGAAAATCGTGGAATCTCTGGTGCAGAAAGCTTTCTGCGCCGGGTGGAAACGGTAAAGGAAAAGACTCACGGACAGACCGGCATCAAGATGCTCCGGATGGCAGTGCTGCCGGATGCGCTGCCGCCGGTGACCAAGACACAGCAGAAACTGGTACGCATTTTGCAGGAGGTAGATGCGCTTTCAGAAAAGGAGGCGTGCTATCTCAGCGGCGTGACATCGGCTGTGGCAAAAAAGCTGGTGCAGAATGGCGTGGTGGAAAGCTATACGGTGAAACCGCCGATGCACTCGTATGCAGGCGGCGGACAAACCCAGCAGCCACGGATATCATCCTGTCTGCGGAACAGCAGGCAGTCTATGACCGGATGGTCGCAGCCCTGGAAGAGGGAATGCACTGCTTTCTGCTGCACGGCGTGACCGGCAGCGGCAAGACCAGCGTGTTTATCCGACTGATCGACACAGTGTACAGCGTGGCAAACAGGTGATCCTGATGGTGCCGGAAATTGCGCTGACACCGCAGATCATGGAACGGTTTTACAGCCTGTTCGGGGATATTGTTGCGGTGATCCACAGCGAATTGTCTCTGGGACAGCGCAGTGAGACCTGGCGCAGCATCGCATCCGGCGAGGCGAAAATCATCATCGGCACGAGAAGTGCTGTCTTTGCACCAGTGCAGGATCTGGGACTGATCGTGGTGGATGAAGAGGGCGAGCGGACGTATAAATCCGACAGTGCGCCCCGGTATCACGCCATTTCTGTGGCAAAAAAACGCTGTCAGACGCACCAGTGTCCGCTGCTGCTGGCATCGGCGACACCGTCTGTGGAAAGCTATTACTATGCAAAACGTGGTGTCTATACCCTATTGGAAATGAAACAGCGGTATAACCAGGCGCCGCTGCCGCAGGTGGAGATCGTGGATATGCAGGAAGAGAGAACTGCCGGAAATGACGGGATGTTTTCGGAAACACTGGCACAGGCGCTCCGGGAGAATCTGGACGCCGGGAACCAGTCGCTGCTGCTGCTGAACCGCCGGGGCTATCATACGATCATTAGCTGTGCTTCCTGCAACCAGCCGGTGTACTGTCCCAATTGCAGCATTCCTATGACATACCACAAGGTCAATGACAGCCTGATGTGCCATTACTGCGGACATACCCAGGAAATGGTGACGCACTGTCCGTCCTGCGGCGGTGAGCATCTGCGGAAAATGGGATTCGGCACACAGCGGCTGGAGGAGGAACTGAAAGCCATTGTGCCGGATGCCCGTGTTCTCCGGATGGATGCCGACACCACCATGTCCCGGTATGCCTATGAGGAACGGTTCAACGAGTTCCGCAGCGGAAAGTATGACATCATGCTGGGAACGCAGATGATCGGAAAGGGACTGGATTTTCCAAACGTGACGCTGGTAGGCGTCCTGTCCGTGGACAAGGCGCTGTATGCCGGGGATTTCCGCAGCTATGAGCGAACCTTTTCCCTGGTCACCCAGGTGGTGGGCAGAGGCGGCAGAGGCGATAAGACCGGACGTGCCATCCTGCAAACCAGTATGCCCGATCACTATGTTCTGCGGCTTGCGGCACAGCAGGCGTATCCGGAGTTTTATGCCCAGGAAATCGCACTGCGCCGTCAGCTGATCTTTCCGCCGATCTGCGATATCTGCGTCATCGGCTTTACCGGAATGCGGGAACAGGAAGTGCGGACGGCGGCGATGCACACGGCAGATGTGCTGAAAGCGCAGATCCGGAAAACCGGCTTTTCCTATCCCATCTGGGTGCTGGAACCGGTTCCCTGCATTTATGGGCGGGTCAACGGAAAGTTCCGCTATCAGCTGGTCATCAAGTGCAAAAACACCCAGCCGTACCGCTCGCTGATCCGGGCGGTGCTGACAGAGGCAGGGGCAGACCGGTGCTTTGCGAGAGTGCATCTGTATGCGGATATGAATGGTGATGTCGGCGTCTGAGCGCCGGTGAAGACAATATGGAGGAATCATTATGGCAATTCGACGTATTATAAAAGAAGGAGATCCCATCCTGCGCATGAAATGCCGCCCGGTGACGGAGTTCGGGGACAAGCTGAACCAGCTGCTGGACGATATGCACGAGACTCTGGACAAGGCGAACGGTGTCGGTCTGGCTGCGCCCCAGGTAGGCTATTGCCGCCGCTTTTTCATTATGCACCTGGGCGAGATGAAGATCGAGGCAATCAACCCGGAAATTCTGAAAACCAGCGGAAAGCAGCACGTTCTGGAGGCTGCCTTTCTGTGCCGAATAAATGGGGCTATGTGACACGCCCGAACAAGTGCAAGTTCCGGGCGCAGAACCGGAAGGGTGAGTGGTACGAGATGACACTCAGCGGACTGGGCGCACAGTGTACCTGTCACGAAAACGCACATCTGGACGGTCAGCTGTTCATTGATGTGGTAGAGGAATTTGTAGACCCGGAGGATTTGGAAGAAGCATGAGAATCGTTTATATGGGAACGCCGGATATTGCCGTGCCGACACTGCGGTATCTGGCAGAGAGCAAGCACCAGGTTGTGGGCGTTCTGACCCAGCCCGACCGTCCCAAGGGACGTGGTCACCATACCATCCCCACCGCAGTCAAGGCGGCGGCGCTGGAATATGACATTCCGGTATATCAGCCCCTGTCGCTGCGAAAGGGCGAAGATGCCGCAGCGGCGCTGGAGACCCTGCGCCAGCTGAATCCGGATCTCATTGTCGTTCTGGCATACGGACAGATTCTGCCGAAAGAGGTGCTGGAACTGCCAAAGTATGGGTGTATCAATCTTCACGCATCCCTGCTCCCGGCATACCGTGGCGCAGCACCCATTCAGTGGGTGATTCTGAACGGCGAAACAAAGACCGGCGTGACGGCACAGCAGATGGGAGAGGGACTGGACACCGGTGATATGCTGGTGAAAAAGGAAACAGCGATCGGTCCGGAAGAGACCGCAGAAGAGCTGTACAGCCGTCTGTCGGAACTCTGCGTGGAAACGCTGGAGGAGACGCTGGCACAGCTGGAGGCTGGCACACTCCACGGCACACCCCAGGACGATGCACAGTCCTCCTATGCGTCACGCATCACCAAGGAAATGTCTGCGCTGGACTTTACCCGTCCGGCGGTAGAACTGCATAATCTGATTCGTGGCATCACAGGGTTCACCCAGCTGGAGGGCAAGCGTCTGAAGGTCTACGGCTCCCGTGTGGTCGAAGGCGTCTCCGGCGATGCCGGAACCATTGCAGATCCGGCGGCGTTTGTGGTTGCCTGCGGCGACGGAAACGGACTGCGTTTTACGGAGATCCAGCCGGAAGGCAAGCGCCGGATGCAGACGGCAGATTTTCTGCGTGGAAAGAAACTGGAAAAAGGTGAAAAACTGGGATAAACCAGAGAGAGTGAGGGAATCTTATGCTGTTTTATGGCGGATGGTTTGACGTTGGATATGGTCTGGTACTGATCGGACTGGTTGTCAGCTTGTGGGCATCCTGGAATGTGAAATCCACATTCCGCCGGTATCAGAACGACCACAACAGCCGTGGACTGACGGCGGCGCAGGTGGCACGTCAGATTCTGGACGACAACGGTTTATATCAGATCCGGATCGAACGGGTCAGCGGAAATCTGACCGATCACTACGACCCGAAGGGCAATGTGATCCGGCTGTCAGACAGCGTGCATGATTCCACTTCGGTGGCGGCAATCGGTGTCGCTGCCCATGAATGCGGCCATGCGGTGCAGCATTCCGTGGACTATTTTCCCATGCAGGTGCGCAGCGCCATTATCCCGGTGACGCAGATCGGTTCCCGGCTGTGGTATATCGTCTTTCTGCTGGGCATGATCTTCAGCAATTCCTATGCCGGAATGCCCCTGCAAATGGCTGGCATCCTGCTGTTTTCTCTTATCGTATTCTTCCAGCTGGTGACCCTGCCGGTGGAATTCAACGCCAGCAGCCGTGCCATGCAGACGCTGGAAAGCCGGTATATTTTGTCTGGTGAGGAACTGACCAAGGCACGGAAAGTGCTGACAGCGGCGGCGCTTACTTATGTGGCAGCCTTGCTCAACAGCATTTTGCAGCTGATTCGTCTGCTGAACATTTCAAAGAGGAACAACCGAAGATGAGTGCAAGAAAACTGGCAGTACAGCTGCTGAACCGAACCGAACAGGAGCAGAGCTATTCCAACCTGCTGCTGGACAGCGCACTGTCCCAGTCGCAGCTGGACGACCGGGATAAACGGCTCTGCGCATCTCTGTATTACGGCGTGATCGAACGGCGTATTACCCTGGATGCGGTGATCTCCCACTACAGCAAGCAGCCGCTGCGAAAGCTGGACTGTACCGTGCGGAACATTCTTCGTCTGGGCATTTATCAGCTGCTGTACTGCGACCAGATCCCGTCCCGTGCGGCAGTCAATGAGAGCGTAAAGCTGACGAAAACCTGCCGGAAAGCCAGCGCATCCGGCTTTGTGAACGCTGTGCTGCGCAGCTTTCTCCGGGACGAGTGCAAAGTGCCGTATCCCAAGGGGAAAAAGGCGGCAATGGCAGTGGAATATGCGGTACCGCAGTGGCTGCTGGAAAAGCTGCTGGATGCCTATGGAGAAGAGACGACCCGTGCATTTCTGGCGGACGCTTTGCAGCCGGCAAACCGGTTTATCCGGCAGAATCCGGCGGCGTGTACCGGTGCAGAACTGGAACAGGCATTGGGAGATGCCGTCAGTCCCACAAATCTGCCCGGCGCATATGAGCTGCACACCGGCGATATCCGAAAGCTGCCGGAATTCCGTAAGGCTGGTTCTATGTGCAGGATCTCTCTTCCCAGATCTGCGCTCTGGCGTTGGGGGCGAAGCCGGGGAAACGATCCTGGATCTCTGCGCCGCACCGGGCGGAAAGACCTGTACCATTGCGGCAGGCATGGCACAGTCCGGCATGGTGTACGCCTTTGATCTGGCGGCGCATCGGGTCAAGCTGATCCAGGACAACGTCAAGCGCCTGGGACTGCAAAACGTGACAGCATCTCAGGGCGATGCGGCAGAATTCCGGGAGAAGTACGCCGGTGCAGACCGTGTACTGTGCGATGTGCCTTGTTCCGGCATCGGCGTGCTGCGGCATAAGCCGGAGGTCAAGGAAAAATCGCCGGAGGATCTGGCACAGCTGCCGCAGTTACAGCTGGCGATCCTGGAAAACGGCGCCAGGTATGTCAAGCCGGATGGTATCCTGCAATATTCCACCTGTACCATTCTCAAAGAAGAAAATGAGAATGTGGCAAAGGCGTTTTTGCAGAAACATCCGGAGTTTGTCCCCGAGCCGGTATATCCGGAACTGGGCGGCGCACTGGCACAGCCGATGGTGACCATCCTGCCGGAGATGTTCGGCAGCGACGGATTCTTTGTGGCGAAGTTCCGGAGAAAGCATTCGTGACCGTCACCCGGCATAAACTTTCTGAAAGGAGCATTTTCATGGAAAAAATCGACATTTTATCCTTGTCCCCGGAGACGCTGGGGCAGTATCTGGCGGAAATGGGCGAGCCGAAATTCCGGGCAAAACAGCTTTTTTCCTGGCTCCATCAGAAACAGGTGACGGATTTTGCCCAAATGACTACACTTTCTCTCCAACTGCGGCAGAAACTGAACGAAAAATTTTGTATAAATAGACTAAATATTGCAAGAAAGCTTGCATCTTCTGCCGATGATACGGTAAAATACTTATATGAACTGCCGGACGGTAACTTTGTGGAGACGGTTCTCATGGACTATCACCATGGAAAAAGTCTCTGCATCTCCACCCAGGTGGGCTGCCGGATGGGATGTCAGTTCTGCGCATCCACCATCGCCGGCTATGTCCGGGACTTGCAGCCGTCTGAACTGCTGCTGCAAATTTATGAGACCCAGCGGGATGCCGGATGCCGCATCGACAGCATTGTGCTGATGGGCATTGGAGAGCCACTGGACAACTTTGACAACGTGGTGCAGTTTTTCCGGCTCCTGTCCCATCCGGACGGCATGAACATGAGCCTGCGCCATGCGGCGCTCTCTACCTGCGGACTTGTGCCGCAGATCCGTCAGCTGGCAGACCTGCGGCTGGGCGTGACGCTTTCCGTCTCCCTGCACAGCCCGGAGAATCAGCGCCGCAGCGAGATCATGCCGGTGAACCGGCGGTATCCGGTGGAGGAGCTGCTGGATGCCTGCCGGTACTATTTCGACACCACCGGCAGACGTGTGACCATTGAGTATGCCGTCATCAACGGTGTCAACAACACCAGGCAGATGCCGGCAAGCTGGCGAAACGGCTGCACGGAATGCAGTGCCATGTGAATCTGATCCCGGTAAATCCCATCAAGGAACGCTCGTTCCGGTCGTTCCGGAAGGATGTGGAGCGGTTTCAGAAGGAACTGACGGCACTGGGCATCAACGCCACTATCCGCCGTACCCTGGGTAGCGATATCCAGGCGGCGTGCGGACAGCTGCGGCGGGATGCCGACGCACAGAGAAACGCTGTGCAGGAATCCACTTAAGGCAGCACTGCACAAAGCCTGTCTGACGGCTTTGTATGCAATAGCACAAGCTTTGTGCGGTGTTGTCTTAACTTTTCAAAGCTTTTTTCCGGAACGCAGCCCCGGACAGTCCGGCTGCAGTGCGTTCTGTAACAGGGAACCTTTACGGAGGTGGTACAATTGACGAGTGCATCGCAAACCCATATCGGTTATGTCCGGGACGAGAATCAGGATCGTGTCGGGATTCGTCAGTATGGAGAAAATCTGCTGCTGGTCTCTGCGACGGCATGGGCGGTGAACGTTCCGGCAGCAAGGCAAGCTCCATGGCGACCGATGTCTTTTTCGAACATTTTGAGGAGAGCTACACAGAGGATATGGATGCCTACAGCATCCGGTCTCTGCTGCTGTCCTCTGTCTCTGCGGCGAATTCCGTGGTGTATACGACCGCAAGGATGGACTATCAGAACTTCGGCATGGGAACGACCTGTGTTGCGGCTTTTGTTGCGCCGGAATATGTGGCAGTGGCAAATGTGGGCGACAGCCGGGCGTATTTTCTCACCGGCGGCAGGATGGAACAGGTGACGACGGATCACACGGTCGTGCATATGCTCATGGAAAAGGGCGAGATCACAGAAGAAGAGATGGAGACCCATCCTCAGCGACATATGCTGATGAAGGCGGTGGGCGTAGAACGGACGGTCTGCCCGGACTTTTTCCGCATTGATCTGGAAAAAGACCAGGCGTTCCGGCTGCTGCTCTGCTCGGACGGACTTTCCGGTTTCTGCTCGGATGCAGAGATCGAAACGATTCTGAAAGAGGATCTCTCGGATGAAGAGACGGCGCAGAAACTGATCGATGCCGCACTGGAAAAAGGCGGACGGGATAATATTTCAGTTGCACTGGCAACTGTTTCACATAATACGGAGGAATGAGAACGATGGACAAGGATAAACTCATAGGAACCCGACTGGATGGCCGCTATGAACTGACGGAACTGGTCGGCGAAGGCGGCATGGCAGATGTTTACCGTGCAGTAGATGTGCTGGATAACCGTGTGGTCGCTGTAAAGATCCTCAAGCAGGAATATTCCGAAAGCGAAGAGTTCCAGCGCCGGTTCCGGGACGAATCCAAGGCGATCGCCATGATGTCCCATCCCAATATCGTGAAGATCTACGATATGGCTTTCAGACAAGATGCAGTATATCGTCATGGAGTATATTGACGGCATTACCCTGAAAGATTACATCGACAGCGAACACGTGCTGAACTGGAAGGACGCCGTACACTTTGTCATCCAGATCCTCCGTGCGCTCCAGCACGCCCACAGCCGTGGTATTGTTCACCGGGACATCAAGCCCCAGAACATCATGCTGCTGACAGACGGCACGATCAAGGTCATGGACTTTGGCATCGCCAAGTTCGCCCGGGAAGAGAGCCGGACTGCCACAGACCAGGCAATCGGTACGGTGCATTATATCAGCCCGGAGCAGGCCCGTGGCGATGTGACCGATGCAAGAGTGACCTTTATTCCGTCGGTGTCATGTTCTATGAGATGCTCACCGGCAGAAAGCCTTTCGACACGGATAACCCGGTCTCTATCGCTGTGATGCATATGCAGAATGTTGCCGTGCGCCCCAGAGATATCAACCCGAACATTCCCTCCGGTCTGGAAGAGATCATCATGCACGCCATGGAAAAGGACTCCGCAAAGCGGTATCAGACGGCAGCGGATATGATCCGGGACATTGAGGCATTCAAGGCAAACAACCAGATCATCTTCGGCTATTACAATGCGCCGGAACAGACCCAGTATTTCACACCGCCGGAGGAGAACCGGAACCGGACGCCTCAGCGTCGGAACGGATACGATTCCGGCAGCAGACCGGACTACTATGAAAACAACTACCGGGAGGAAAACGAGCCGGAGCAGGAACAGTCCAAGTCGTTGGTCGTTCCGATTCTGACTGCTGTGACCATCGTTGTGGTCGTTGTGGCGGCAATCGTGATCTTCCTGCTTGTGGGACAGGGAACAAACGGTTCCAGCGGTTCTACCGATGAAGTGCCGAAGGTCATTGGCATGAACTATGACGATGCGGTGCTGAACTATCCCAACATTGAGTTTGAAGTGGCAGAGCAGGAATACACAGATAAATATGAAGAAAACATCATCTATAAGCAGAACGTTGAGGCTGGTCAGTTCGTGAAGAAGAACAAGGACGGCAAGATCGAACTGGCAGTCGCTGTCAGCAAGGGCATCCAGAAGGTGCAGATCCCGGATCTGACCAACTATACGGCACAGGAGGCAGAGGATGCGCTGAAGGCACTGGGTCTGACCGCAGAGCAGAAAAAGACCCAGAGTACCTCTGAGGAAAACATCGAGCAGACCACGTCATCCGCACCGAACCGGGCAAGGATGAAGAGGTTGCCGTAGGTTCGAACGTTGTGATCTATGTCAGCCAGGGCATTGCAGTCGATGAGACGGATGTACCGAAGTTTATCGGCATGAGCAGGAGGATGCAAAGAAAGAGGCGGACAGCGAGGACTCAAGCTGGAAGTGACAGAAGCACCCTCTACAGAGGAAAAGGGCATTGTCACAGAGCAGGATCCGGAGCCGGGCAAGGTAGTTGTCTCCGGTTCGACCGTTAAGCTGACCGTCAGCAACGGCGAAGAGCCAGAGGGCGAAGTGACCTATGGTCTGGAAAATCTGCCGGTCTCTGAGATGAGCGGTATGTATACGCTGAGCTTTACCACAGACGAGGACGGTGTGATCGCATCCCGTCAGTTCGTGGCAGAGAGTCTGACAGACGCATCTGTCAGCGTAAAGGTCAAGGGCAAGGGCAGCAAGACTGTAAAGGTCTCCATCACCAGCGCCCAGAGCGGCAAGACAGAAGTTCTCGGCACGTATACGTTTGACTTTGCCGGCAAGAAATTTACGGCATCCAGCGAAAACATTTCAGGAGCCATTGAAGGCGTCGCTGTGCGACTGTGCCGGTAACAACGACTGTTCCTGCGGAAACTGCTGCGCCGGACAACGCCGGGAGGTAGAATAAAGCGATGACAAAACTCCCTGTTTCCATTCCGGAAAATGCACAGGGCAGAATTATCACATCGGTGGGAGTCTCTATACGGTAGAGACCTCTTCCGGTATCTGCACCTGTAAAGCAAGAGGCATATTCCGCAAGCGTGGCATCACACCCTACGTGGGCGACTACGTTATGCTGTCCGAGGACGGCGTGATCTCAGAGATCCTGCCCCGGAAAAACAGCATTCTGCGTCCGCCGGTGTCGAATCTGGATCAGATCTTTTTTGTGACATCCACCTGTCACCCGACCCCGAACCTGCTGCTGTTGGATTCGTTTCTCACGGTGGCGATATACCAGGATATCCAACCGGCTGTGATCCTGACAAAGGTTGACCTTGACAGGGGCGAAAAGCTGGAATCGCTGTACGCTGATGCCGGCATCCCGGTGTATCTGGTGGATTATGACAAGCCGGAGACCATCGACAATGTGGCAAAGCTGCTGGACGGAAAGATCAGCATGATGACCGGCAATTCCGGTGTGGGAAAGTCTACGCTGCTCAATGCCATTGCCCCGGAACTCCAGCTCGCCACCGGAGAGATCAGCGAAAAGCTGGGACGAGGAAAACATACCACACGCCAGGTGCAGCTTTATCCCTGCGCCGGCGGCTATCTGGCAGACACGCCGGGCTTTTCTACCTTTGAGGTGGAACAGTATCTTCAGATGGACAAGGACTGCATCGCCGACTGTTTCCCGGAGTTCCGACCTTATCTGGGGCAGTGCCGGTTCAGTGACTGCGCCCATGTGTGCGAAAAGGGCTGTGCGTGGTGGAGGCAGTCCGGGCAGGAAAAATTGCCAAGAGCCGTCATGACGCTTATGTTTCTCTGTACCAGACGGCAAAACAGCGAAAGGCGTGGGAATCATGAAACAGGCAGTGATTTTTGCCGGAGCGCCGGTGCAACCGGAGCAACAGCCTCCTGTCCCGGCGGCAGACATCTACGTCTGTGCGGATGCCGGGGTGAAACTGGCGCAGGCGCTTGGTGTTGTGCCGGATTGGATCGTGGGTGACTTTGACTCCCTGGGCAGTGTGCCGGAGGGGGAAAATGTGGAACCGTTTTCCCCCATGAAAGACGATACGGATATTCTGCTGGCGGCGAAGTATGCGCTTTCCAAGGGCTGCCGGCGGCTGGTGTTTTACGGTGCGCTGGGCGGCAGACTGGATCACACTGTGGCAAATCTTCAGATGCTCCGCTTTCTGGCAGACCACGGCGCACAGGGTGTGCTGGTTGACCATGCCCACTGGGTCACACTCCAGCGTGGCGGAACGGCAGTTTATCCCAGACGGGACGGGATGTACTTTTCTCTGTTTGCCATGACAGAACAGTGCGAGGACGTGACGCTGGAAGCGTGGCGTATCCGCTGTGCCACGGGAAGTTTTCCAATGCGTTTCCGCTGGGTGTCAGCAATGAGATCCTGGCAGAAAATGCAGTGGTGACTGTGGGCAGGGGCGATCTGCTGGTGGTGTATGCGAGGGATTGATGCGGGGATTCAAAAGCAGGATGACAATTATGCAGATAAGAGAACTTCAAAAATCAGATGTGGATCCAGTTGCTGCGATATGGCTGAATACCAATCTGAAAACACATGATTTTATTGCTGCGCAGTACTGGAAAGATAATGTCGCTCTGGTAAAAGCGATGCTGTCACAGGCAGAAGTTTATGTATATGAAACAGACCGAAAGATACAAGGTTTTATTGGATTAAACGGTGAATATATCGAAGGCATTTTTGTTTCAGATGAAATGCAGTCGCAAGGCGTTGGAAAACTGCTGTTGGATTACATAAAAGACAGAAAAGCCAGATTGACTTTGAATGTGTACCAGAAAAACACACGGGCAATACACTTTTACCGTAGAGAAGGTTTCCGCATTCAATGTGAAAGTCTGGACGAGGATACTGGTGAAAAGGATTATGAAATGGTGTGGGAGCGCAAATAGAAATTTCAGTTTGTATCTCTGAAATCCAAATCACAATGCCAAATATGGAGAAATCAGCTAATGCGTGAAAAACGAGAACTGAAAGATACACTTCTTTTCGAGAAGAATCATCACATCCACGGTGGAATCTATCATAAATTGCAGGTGGATTTCGCCTACAATTCCAATCACATGGAGGGCAGCCGGCTCACCCATGAACAGACACGCTATATTTTCGAGACGCAGAGCGTGGACGGCACAGTGTTCGTCAATGATGTCTTTGAAACTGCGAATCATTTCAGATGCCTGGACTGGGTACTGGATACGGTTTCTGAACCGCTGTCGGAAGAATACATCAAACAGATGCACCGCATTCTGGAAGCCGGGCTGATGACAGTGCAGAACCCGGAGGTTGTGATTGGTGATTATAAGCGGTATGCCAATGTGGTGGGCGGCATCGAGACGGCAAAGCCCGGCGAGGTCTCACGGCAAATGGCACAGCTGCTGCAAGCCTATCAGAAACTGGAACATCCGGACCTCTATGACGCTGCGTGGTTTCATATGGCGTTTGAAAAAATTCATCCGTTTTATGACGGCAACGGCAGAGTTGGCAGACTTCTGCTGCTGAAAATGTGCCTGGAAAACGACATTGTGCCGTTCTATATCAACAGCGAAAGCAAGATGTTCTACTATGCCGGGCTGAAAGAGTGGCAGACACAGGATAAACCCAACCGGTTGTTAGACGTGTTCCTGTCCATGCAGGACGACATGAAAGCCGTGCTGGATTATTTCGAGATCGACTACGATCATACGGAAACCACATCCAGGGCATTGGTAGAGCAACACAAAAACTGGCAGTTGTAACAGCTGAGGAGGAATGCTACATGAAAAAGTTTCGAACAATTGTATCCGTTATCGTGATGTGCCTTGCCGGAATCGTCGGTCTTTTCTTTGGGGGAGTCTTGGACGAGGCAATGGGTGGAGCAATCTTGTTTTCGATGATCGCCGGAATTGCCTGCGTGGTCTATGCAATAGAGAATCGGGATTCGTAATCGGCAAAATAAGGAGATGACAGCGGTATGGCAAGAGGGCCTGTCTGGATAGAAGCATACGAGCAGTATCTGCTGAGAAAAAACGTCTGTGAAAAAAGCAAATTGGAACGGCTTTCTGATGATGCACTTGCCGAAAAATATTTTCAGTATGTAGAGGAAACCGACTGCAAGGAAGACGCATTTGACTGGGTGCATAAGTATTGCCGGCAGCATATGTAAAATACAGTGGAATTGTGGAGAGACAGAATGGAACTGATTGTAAAACATTTTTCCGAGTTAAGTGCGGAAGAATTATTTGAGATCTATAAACTGCGGATCTCTGTTTTCGTTGTGGAGCAAAATTGTCCGTATCAGGAGGCAGATGACGCAGATAGAGCCGCTTATCATGTGTGGCTCAAAGATGAAACCGGAATCAAAGCCTATGCACGGGTGCTGCCGCCGGGTGTGACTTTCGATTCTGCCGCAATCGGGCGTGTGATCGCAGTAAAGCGCCGGTGCGGATTGGGAAGTAAAATTGTTGCTGCTGCGGTCAATATTGCAAAAGAAAAATTTGGTGCAGATAAAATCACTATCGAAGCGCAGACTTACGCACGCCGTCTCTATGAAAAAGCAGGTTTTCACCAAACATCGGAAGAATTTCTGGAAGATGGTATTCCGCATATCCGGATGCAGCTGACGCTGTAGATTTTATTTGTAATAGAATACCCCAAAACCTCCGTGTACCGGACACCCAACCGGCGCACGGAGGTTTTTTGCATACTCGTCCGCCGCCGTGCATAGAATGGGACAAACACAGGGCACAGCCCATGATCAACAGGAGGACGTATGGAACAGCAAGGGATACAAAATGTACTGCGTTGTCTGCCGCAGCAGGTGCGCAGCCGGATACAGCAGTTGACGCCGTCAGAGCAGGCACAGATCCAGGAGATACGCCTGCGTGCAGAGCGGCCGGCGTGCATTCTGCTGCACAGCAGAGAAAAGCTCTAGACCCGGGACATCCGGTTTCACAGAGAACTATCGAGCAGACATTCCAGGCGGTGTGCGAATATTCCGTCTACCGCTATGCGAAAGAGATCGCCGAGGGCTTTGTGACCATTGCCGGCGGCAACCGGGTGGGCATTGCCGGGTCGGCAGTCTATCGGGAGGGAAAACTGGTGCAGATGCGCCACATCAGCGGTCTGAACTTTCGGGTCTCTCATGCGGTGACCGGCTGTGCCGAGCCGCTCTTCCGGCAGATATGCCCGGAGAGGCCATCCAGCCTCCTTCTGGCAGGCGCTGTGGGGTCGGGCAAGACAACAATGCTCCGTGACCTTTGCCGCCTTCTGGGGGCATCCTGGCGGCTCACACTGGTGGATGAGCGCAGCGAGATCGCTGCCGTACACCACGGCGTGCCGCAGTATGATGTGGGACTGCACACCGATGTGCTGGACGGCTTTCCACGGCAGAGGGTCTGCTGACAGCGCTCCGTGTGCTGACGCCGGAGGTGCTGGTCTGCGATGAGATCAGCACAGAGGCAGATGCCCAGGCGATTTTGCGCATACACGGCAGCGGCGTCCCGGTGGTGGCATCGGCACACGGAACATCTCTGGAAGACCTGGAACGCCGCCCGGCGCTGAAACAGCTGCTGGACAGGGGCGTGTTTCAGTATGCGGCAGTTTTGTCCGGCAGGGAACAGGGAAAGGTGCAGACGCTGCGCCGGGTGGTGCCATGATGAAACTGCTGGGACTGCTGCTGGTGGTCTGCTGCGGCGCCGGGATCGGCGTGATGCAGGCGATGCGTCTGCGGCAGACACACCGGAACCTGGAACAGCTCTGCCGGATGCTCCGGGAACTTTCCGTGCAGATGGCGTTTCGCAGTCTGACGGTGCAGGAACTGCTGGAACAGCTTTGCCGGGAGCCGGCATATGCGGCGTTTCAGTTCCCGGTGCTGGTGCTTTCCGGGCTGGAACAGGGAATGCCTCTGGCAGATGCCTGGGAGTCGGGCATCCGTCAGGACAAGGCAATTCCGGAGACGGGAAAGAATCTGCTGCTGCCCCTGGGCGAAGAACTGGGCGCAAGCGACCTGGACGGTCAGACCGCCACGCTGTCCCAATACCGCCGGCAGCTGGAACCCTATGCCGCAGAGGCAGGCGAATTATGCCGCCGGAAACAACGGCTTTATTGCAGCCTGGGTGTTCTGGGCGGCTTTCTGGCGGCAATCCTGCTTTGCTGAAAGGAAAAACCATGGAAATAGATCTCATTTTTAAGATTGCCGGAACAGGGATCATTGTGGCAGTGCTGAACCTGGTTCTGAAACGGGCAGAGCGGGAGGAGCAGGCGATGATGACCACACTTGCCGGGCTGGTGGTGGTGCTGATGCTGCTGGTCGATCAGATCGGCACGCTGTTTGAACGGGTAAAGTCGGTGTTTGGCTTATGATAGAGGAGACTGTAACTGCCGCCGCAGTCTGCATCACTGCGGCGATCTTTTCCACACTGTTGAAACAATACTGCCGGGAACACGCCCTGTTCTGCGTGATCGGGGCGTGTGCGGCGGTGGGAATCGCAGCGGCGGCGTATCTCACGCCAGTGGTGTCGCAGATGCAGGCGCTTTTCGAGCGGACAAACCTGCCGTCCGCCTATCTGACGATTCTCTGGAAAGCCTGGGCATCTGCTATCTGACCGGCATCGCGGGGATCTCTGCCAGGACTGCGGCGAGTCTGCTCTGGCACGGACGGTGGAACTCTGGGGCAGGCTTTCCCTGGTGCTGCTGTCCCTGCCGCTGTTGGAGACCCTTTTGCAGATGGTAACGGAGGTGTTGTCATGAAACGGTGGAAAGCGCTGGTGCTGCTGGGGACGCTCTGCCTGGGGCTGCTGCTGCCGTGGCAGGCGGCGGCGCAGGAAGAACCTGCCGGACAGCTGGCAGAGGAGAGCGGCGCAGCGGGGTGACAGAACAGCTGGACTGGGATGTGCAGTCGGTGCTGGAACAGCTGGGGCTGTCGGTGACTGCGCCGGATGAGACCGGGGAAAAATTCACCCTGTCTCACATCTGGCAGGTGTTCTCGGACTATCTCTCCGGGCGCATCTCACAGCCTTTTGCCATGCTGGGCGGACTGCTGACAGTGATCCTGTTTGCGGCACTGCTCCAGGGCATCCAGGATGACCCGAAACGCCGTGCCGTGGGACAGGTATACGAGTTTGTCTGTGCGCTTGCGGCAGTGGCAGTGCTGGCAGAGCCGCTGTGTCAGAGCTTTGCGGCGGTGGAGAGCGCACTGTCCCAGGGCGCATCGTTTATGACCCTGTTTGTGCCGGTGTTTGCCGGTATTCTGGCGGCAGGCGGTACAGTCACCAGCGCTGTGTCCTACCAGACTGCCGTGGTAGCCCTGGCGGACGGCGTGATGCAGATGATTACCCGTGTGCTGCTGCCGTTCTGCACCATGGGCTTTTCACTGGCAATCGTGGATGCCGTCAGTCCGTCTGTGTCCGTGGGCGGACTGCTGCGGCTGTCCCGGAAGTTTACCACCTGGGTGCTGGGGTTGCTGATGACCTTGTTTCTGGGGGTGCTTTCCATGCAGAACTGGCTGGGCGGCAGTTGGATACAGCGGCATCCAAAACCACCAAGTATGTGATCGCCAACTTTGTGCCGGTGGTGGGCAATGCGGTATCCGATGCCTATACTACAGTGCGCAGCAGTTTGCAGATCCTGCGCAGCACCACAGGCGTGATCGGGATCGTCTCTCTGTGCGTGCTTTTTTTGCCGCCGCTGGTGCAGCTGCTGTTGTACCGTGCTGTGGTGGCGGTGGGTGCGGCAGCGGCAGAACTTTTCGGAACAAAAAGTCTGCTGCGTCTGCTCCGTGGAACACAGCAGGCGCTCGCCATTGCCTTTGCGCTGCTGGTCTGTTTCGGTATTATGTTCGTGGTGGCAACTGCCATCGCCATGACCATTGGAAAGGGGGCAGCATAGCGTTGGAGACCATGCGTGCCATTGTGCTGGTGACCTGTGTCATCAGCATTCTCAGCGGTCTGCTGGACGTGCTGAAACCCAGCGCAAAGTTCGACCGCCAGCTGCGGCTGCTTTTGGCATCAGTGTTTGTACTGGGAATCTTCACGCCGCTGAGCCGTGGTGCGGCAGAGTTTCAGCCGAACTGGGACTGCGCCGCCGAACTTACGGAAAACAGCCTGGCAGAAACCGCAGAACAGGAGACGCTGCGCTGTGCCGCCGGAAATCTGGAGGAATCTCTTGCGGCGATGCTGCGGCAAAACGGCATTCCGGATGCCCGGGTTCAGGTGGAAATGAATATTGCGGAGGACAACAGCATAGAGATAGAACAAGTCACAGTGGCCTGTGGAGATGCCGCAGCGGCAGGACAGCTGCTGACAGATTGTCTGGGAAAAGAGGTGAATATCCATGTGGAAACGGATTCTTGAACCGCTGCGGAAAAAGCTGAAGGGTGAGAACGGCGTGCGGCTGGTGATGCTGCTGGGCATCGCCGGGCTGGCGCTGATCCTGTTGTCCGGGTTTCTGCCGGACAAAGCCGAAAAGCAGACAGATGCCGCATCTGTGCAGAGCGCAGAGACAGCCTCTCAGGAACAGGCGGAGCAGTACTGCCGCCGGATGGAACAGCAGCTGGTCGATGTGCTGGAACAGGTCGAGGGCGTGGGCAGCTGTCGGGTGATGCTGACGGCGACAGGCAGCCCGGAGACCATCTATGCACAGGATGCTGAACAGGAGCAGGGCGAAAACCGCACCAGGATCCAGCGGAAATGCGTGATCGTTTCCGACAGCGGCAGTCAGCAGCCACTGGTGCAGCAGATCGCTGCGCCGGAGATCAGCGGTGTGATCGTGGTGTGCAGCGGCGCATCCAGCGCTGTGGTGCAGGAACGTGTTACAAAGGCAGTGCAGGCAGTGCTGCATCTTGCCGCAGGCAGAATCTGCGTCGTTCCGGCGGCGTGAACCAGAAAGGAATCAGAGCATGAAGAAACCATCTTTTATCATCGGAAAAAAACAGATCATTCTCTCGTGTCTGACGCTGATGCTTGCCATCGCCGTCTATGTGAATTATGCCATGTCGGACGGCAAGCTGGAAACTGCACAGGTACAGTCTAAGGACAGCGTGACCTATGGAGACACTGCCTTTGTGAATGCTGAGGCAAACCAGGCAGCGGAGGAGAGCCAGCCGGCAGAGGAAAGCGAACCGGCTGACGAGACGTCCGGCGCATATTCCGTCAACGGCGATGCGGAGGAAACTGCCGCAGACGTAGAGGCAGAGTATACCGCCGCCGGAAGTGCAGAAAACTATTTCGCCCAGGCGAGACTGGAACGCACCAGCAGCCGGATGAGAGCGTGGCGGCGCTGCAGTCCATGCTGGGCGGCGGCGACCGGACAGAGGACGAACTGGTGACCGACGCCATCGCAGCCGTGGAGACCTCCAAGCTGATCGAGAGCGAAAGCACCATCGAGTCGCTGATACAGGCGCAGGGATATTCCAACTGCATCGTCTATCTGGACGGGGACAGCGCCAAGGTCGTGGTGCAGACAGAGGGTCTGGATGCGGCACAGGCGGCAGCGATCAAGGACGTGATTTTGGGTGAAGTTTCAGTCCCGGCAGAAAATATTCGAATTTTTGAGGTAAAATAGTTGTATCCGGCGATTTTTTTTGGTATAATAGAAGAAAGAACTTGTTCGGACTGGCATGGAACGGGCAGCGCATCAGATGCGGTTTCTTTCGATTCTGTTGAAATACATAGAAGTACCAAAAGAAACCAAAGTAATCGGATGAAAAGCTGCTGTAAAATGTCTACAGCAGCTTTCTTTTTTGCAGAAATGCGAAAAGCGTTGCAGGCGGGCAAGAATTGTAAAAAAATGGATGTGGAGGTAGTTATGACAAAACACGAAACCAGAGAATACGCATTTTTGCTGCTGTATGAGGCAATGGTGAGAACCGAAGAACTGAATACCATCGAGGATCTGTACGCCTCGACGGAAGAGATGCTGGAGCTGCCGATCCCGGAAAAGGTGAAGCAGTATGTGTCCGGCGTGATGTCCCAGACAGAGGAACTGGACAGCATTATTGCAGCGCACAGCAAGCAGCGCAGTCTGAACCGTGTGCCGGCAGTGAACCGTTCGATCCTGCGTCTGGCACTGTACGAATTGAAGAATATGCCGCAGACTCCGGTGAATGTTGTCATCAGTGAGGCAGTGCATCTGTCCCAGGCATACGCATATCCGGAGGACACCGCCTTTATCAACGGCGTACTGGGTGCATATGCACGTTCCAACCGGCGGCAAAGGAGGACACTGCCGATGGCACAAATTCTGGGGATTGATACCAGCAATTACACCACCTCAGCGGCGCTGCTGGATCTGGAGACCGGAGAGGTACACCAGGAAAAGCAGCTCTTGCCGGTAAAAGTCGGCGAGGTGGGACTGCGGCAGAGCGATGCGGTGTTTCACCATACACGTCAGCTCCCGGAACTGCTGGAACGGCTGCGCCCGTTTCTGGAGAATAATCCGGTCTGCGGCGTCAGTGTTTCCACACGTCCCCGGAATGTGGACGGTTCGTATATGCCCTGCTTTCTGACCGGTATGGGAACTGCCCGTGCCGTTGCTGCGGTGAGCGGTGTGCCGCTGTATGAGACTTCACATCAGGTGGGTCATGTGCTGGCGGCGCTGTACTCTGCCGGAAAGCTGGGGGAACGGGAAAAGCCGTTTCTGGCGTTTCATGTCAGCGGCGGCACTACCGATTCGCTCTACTGCGAGCCGGATGCGGATATGGCGCTGAAGATCACGCCCTGCGGCACTTCGCTGGATCTGAAAGCTGGACAGGCGATCGACCGGGTCGGCTTGATGCTGGGCTTGCAGTTTCCCTGCGGCAAGGCACTGGAACAGCTGGCGGCAAAGAGCCGGAAAACATTCCGGATCAAACCAGTGGTACGTGGCATGGACTGCTGTCTGTCCGGGCTGGAAAACCAGTGCCGGAAACGCCTGGAACAGGGCGAACCGCCGGAGGATGTGGCAAAGTTCTGCCTGCTGACTGTGGCGGAAACTGTGATCGCCATGACAAAGGAGGCACAGGAGCGCTATGGCAGGCTGCCGGTGCTGTATGCCGGCGGCGTCATGTCTAACCAGCTGATCCGTCCGCTGCTGGCGGAAAATGCGGTGTGCTGGTTTGCTGCGCCGGAGTTCGCCTGTGACAATGCCGCAGGTGTGGCGGTCTATGGTGCGTGGCGAAAGCAAGGAGGAAAACTGTGGCAATTTTAAGCGTGAGTCAGCTGAACCGCTATGTGGGATTCAAGCTGAAAGAGGATCGTGCGCTGCAGGGCATCTTGGTGCGTGGCGAGATCACCAATTTCACCAACCACTACCGGTCGGGGCATCTCTATTTTACGCTCCGGGATGCGGAAAGCTGTGTCAAGGCGGTGATGTTCCGGAGCAATGCCCAGCGTCTGCGGTTCACGCCCCGGGAAGGGATGAATGTGATCGCAGCAGCGACGGCATCGCTCTATGAACGGGACGGCGCATTTCAGCTGTATGTGACAGATCTCCAGCCGGACGGCGCTGGCACACAGGCGTTGGCGCTGGAACAGCTCAAGAAAAAATTGACGGCAATGGGTGTGTTCGATGCGGCGGCAAAACGTCCGCTTCCGGCAATGCCCCAAAAGATCGGCGTCATTACTTCGGACACCGGTGCGGCGCTTCAGACGTGAAAAACGTCATCGGGCGGCGCTATCCCATCGGACATCTGCTGGTCTATCCGGCACAGGTGCAGGGTGATGCGGCGGCGGATTCTGTCTGCCGTGCTATTGCGGCGGCAGAGCGTGACGGCTGTGACGTTCTCATTGTGGGACGTGGCGGCGGCGCATCGGAGACCCTGGAGGCGTTCAACACAGAGCGTGTGGTTATGGCGATCTATCACTGTGCTGTTCCTGTCGTTTCGGCGGTGGGACATGAGACAGACTGGACGCTGGCAGATGCGGCGGCAGACCTTCGTGCGCCTACGCCGTCTGCGGCGGCAGAACTGGCTGTGCCGGATGTGCGCCATCTGATGCAGCAGGTGCAGGAGCAGGCACGCCGGCTGGACAGCGCCATGCAGCAGCAGCTCCGGCAAAAGGCACAGGAACTGGAACGGCTGTCAGACCGCTTAAAGATGCAGTCGCCGGCGCATCGGCAGGAGTTGGCGCAGCAGGAACTGGCGCATTTGCAGCAGCGTCTGGAAAAAGGAATGGCGCTGCGGCTGGAACAGTGCCGGGAACAGCTGGCACAGCAGGCGGCACGGCTGGAGATGCTCAGCCGTTGAAAATTCTGGGGCGTGGTTATGCCCTGGCGTATCACGGCGAGGAACTGGTGCGCAGTGCCGCACAGGTACAGCCCGGAGACCGGCTGCGGCTGCGGCTGGCAGAGGGCGAGGTTATGACAGAAGTCGTACCACAGGAATCATAAACAGGACAGCAAAGCACAAAGCTTGTGCGGTGCTGTATCGAAATATCATAGGCGAATTTCGGGAAAGGAGAGGATGCACATGGCATTTGAGACACACATGAAAGCGCTGCGGGAACTGACGCAGAAATTGGAGCAGGGAAACCTGCCTCTGGAAGAGGCGGTACAGCTCTACAGCAAAGGCATGGAACTGGCGGCATCCTGCCAGGAGGAACTGCAAACGGCAAAGCTGCAGATCTCCAAACAGAATGTGCCGGCGGCAGAACAGGAGGAAACAGATGGAAGCGAAGGATAAAGCCCATTTGGAACAGTTGGCGGCAGAGGTGGAGACACAGCTGCTCCGCTATGTACAGGTGACGCCGGAGACAAAGCGCCAGGCGCAGGTAGTAGATGCCATGCGGTATTCTCTGGAGGCAGGCGGCAAGCGGATTCGTCCGGTGCTGGTGCTGGAATTCTGCCGGATTTTTGGCGGCACAAAGGAACAGGCGATGGCGGCGGCGTGTGCGCTGGAAATGGTGCATACCTTTTCGCTCATCCATGACGACCTGCCGGAGATGGACAACGACGATTACCGCCGTGGAAAGCCGTCCTGCCACAAGGCGTTCGGCCATGCGGTGGCTTTGCAGGCAGGGGATGCCCTGCTGACCGAGGCGTTTCGTGTGATCGTGGATGACCCGATCCTGGAACCGGAAATGAAAGTGGAGCTGCTGCACATTCTGACCGAGGCGACCGGCGCCGCCGGAATGGTGGGCGGACAGATCATGGATATGGCAAACGAAAAGCGCAGCGACGTGACCCTGGAAGAGCAGGAGGCGATGTGTGCGGCAAAGACCGGCGCACTGATCCGTGCCGCCTGCCGCCTGGGCTGCACTGCCGGATTTGCGTCCAAAGAGAAGATCATACTGGCAGACCAGTATGGCGCAAAGCTGGGGCTGGCGTTCCAGATCGTGGACGATATCCTGGATGTGACCAGTACATCTGAGGTGCTGGGCAAGCCGGTGGGCAGTGATGCCGAAGAGGGAAAAACAACATTTGTAACGCTGCTGGGACTGGAAGAGGCGCAGAGACGTGCTGCGGCTCTGACAGAAGAGGCCGAGCAGATTCTGGCGCAGTTCCCGGAACACGAGTTCCTGATGGCACTGACGCAGGAGCTGCTGCGGCGTGAAAAATAAATAAAGGAGTGAAGTCTGCGGGAATGTCACGGATTTTGGCTGTGACAGGAGACTCGCAGACAATGAAGAAATGGAGCATAATCAATTGCCGAAGGAAGATGCGCCGCTGTTGGAACGGCTGCATTCTCCCAAGGATCTGAAAGGGCTTTCGCTGGAACAGTGTGAGTCGCTCTGTGAGGAGATTCGAAGTCTCCTGGTGGAGACCGTCTCGAAAACCGGCGGGCATCTCGCCTCCAACCTCGGTTCCGTGGAACTGACGGTGGCGATGCACCGTGTATTTTCCTCGCCCCAGGACAAATTTGTCTGGGACGTGGGACACCAGTGTTATACCCATAAAATATTGACCGGACGGCTGGAGCAGTTTTCTACCCTGCGGCAGGAAAACGGCATCTCCGGCTTTCCGAAACCAAACGAATCGGAACACGATAGCTTTATCAGCGGTCACAGCAGCACGGCGATCTCTGTTGCCTGCGGCATTGCGGAAGGAATGCGTCAGCACGGAGACAGAGAGCATTTTGCCGTTGCAGTAGTCGGTGACGGCGCCATGACCGGCGGTCTGTCCTATGAGGGATTGAATAATGCCGGAAAGTCGGGAAACAATCTGATCGTGATTCTGAACGACAACGAAATGTCCATCTCCAAAACGTAGGAGCGCTGGCGAGATATCTCTCTTCCATGCGGAGCAGTGAGGGCTATGTCCGCACCAAAAAGGCGGTGGAGCGCCGTCTGAACCGCACGGCTGTGATCGGTCCGTCTGTGGCGAAGGTCATCAAGAATTCCAAGAGCGTTGTCCGGGATGTGCTGCTCCAGTCTGCCACCATCTTTGAGGATTTCGGGTTCGTATACCTGGGACCGGTGGACGGGCATAACCTGGGCGACCTGGAAGAGGCACTGCTGGCGGCGAAGGAATATCACCGCCCGGTATTTCTCCATGTGCATACGGTAAAGGGAAAGGCTATGCGCCGGCGGAGGAAAATCCCGGCGAATACCACGGCATTTCCAAGTTCGATATTGAAACCGGCAACCCGGAGGTCTCCGGGACGGATTCCTATTCCGATGTGTTCGGCAAGGAACTGGTGCGCCTGGCAGAGGAGGACTCCCGTATCTGTGCAGTGACTGCCGCTATGGAACACGGCACGGGACTGCATCATTTTGCACGAAAGTTCCCGAACCGGTACTATGACGTGGGCATTGCCGAACAGCACGCCGTGACATTTTCCGCCGGGCTGGCATCCATGGGAGAACTTCCTGTATTTGCGGTGTACTCTTCCTTTTTGCAGCGTGCCTATGACCAGCTGATGCACGATGTTGCCATCGGCGGACTCCATGTAGTGCTGGGCATCGACCGTGCCGGTGTTGTGGGCGAGGATGGTGAGACCCATCACGGGCTGTATGACGTGTCGTTCCTCAGCACAGTGCCGGGCGCTGTGATCTATGCGCCGGCTTGTTATGACGAACTGCGTCTCTGTCTGCGCCGGGCGCTGTACCGGGACAAGGGACTGGCGTGCGTGCGCTATCCCAGAGGAAATGACAAGAGCGTGTTTGACAAGAGCGCCCTGAACACGGAGTATACCCATGTTTCCGGGAAAAAGACCGATATCCTGTATATTTCCTACGGCAGAGTATATGATAATCTGTACCGTGCGGCAAAGCGCTGTGCAGAGCGGGAGCTTCACTGTGACCTGCTGAAACTGACCCGTATCTTTCCGCTGGCGGATGGTGTGGTGGACATTGCCATGTCTTATCGCCACGTGGTATTCCTGGAAGAGGCGTATTATTACGGCGGCATTTCCCAGCTGTTCGGCGATCTGCTGCTGGAACGTGGATTCCAAGGTACATACCGCCGGGTCGCACCGAAACAGTATCTGCTCCAGGCATCTACGGATTCCCAGATGGAGACTATGGGACTTTCGGAGTATGCCATTTACCGGGATATCCGGCAGGAGGCAGAGCATGGCGAGACTTGATGCGGCAATGGTGCAGCAGGGACTCGTCCCCAGCCGCCAGCGTGCAAAAACGCTGATTCAGAACGGACAGATCTCTGTGAATGGAAAGGTCTGCACCAAGCGGCATTTGCTGTGGAGGAGACCGATCAGATCACCATGGAGGGCAGTGATATTCCTTTTGTGGGACGTGGCGGTCTGAAACTGGAATATGCGCTGGAACAGACAAAGCGTTCTCTGGACGGACTGGTCTGTCTGGATATCGGCGCATCTACCGGCGGCTTTACGGACTGTATGTTACAGCGTGGCGCAGCAAAGGTTTACGCCATTGACGTGGGACACGGACAGCTGGTGCAGTCGCTCCGGGAAAATCCACGTGTGGTGAACTGGGAAGGCACAGATGTCCGCAGCATTGCACCGGAACAGCTGGAACAGCCGGCAGACTTTTTTTCAGTGGATGTGTCGTTTATTTCGCTGCACCATGTACTGCCCTATGTGCTGCCGCTGCTGAAACCGGATGCTGCCGGAGCAATTCTTATCAAGCCCCAGTTTGAGGCAGGCAGGGAAAACATCGGCAAAAACGGACTGGTGCAGTCGCAGCGTGTCCATGTACAGGTACTGGGGAATATTCTGACGCTGCTGTCTGCGCTGGGACTGACGGTGCAGCTGCTGTGTCCGTCACCCATCCGGGGTGGTTCCGGCAACGTGGAATATCTGGCGGCAGTGCAGAAAGGCGGCGAAACGGCATATGTGCCGGACGCTGCGGCTGTGGTGCAGCAGGCGTTTACACAGGCGAAAAAGGAGAAGACGAAATGAAGGTCGTGTTGTTTCACCATCTGCAAAAGGGCAATGCCCCGGAAGTGGCGAGAAAGGTCTGCCTGGCACTCCATCGGAACGGTATGGAGGTCTGGGCAGACCCACGCTGTCTGGGTCTGCTGAAAGATATGGATTTCGTGTGCTATGCGCCTTTTCTGGAGGCGATACAGGATGCGGATGTGGCAGTTGCCATCGGTGGTGACGGCACGATCCTGCACTGCGCCCGTCATGTGGTGGGAACAAGCGCCAAGCTGCTGGGCATCAACACCGGGCGGCTGGGCTTTCTGGCATCCATGGAGCCGGATCAGATCGGCGAGATCGCACGGCTGCAGACCGGAGACTACCGGGTGTCCAAGCGGATGCTGCTCCGAGGCAAGGTGCTGGACAAAACAGGGACTTGTCTCCGGGAACTGACGGCGCTCAACGACATTGTCATTTCCCGGAATTTTTCCCGTGTCATTGAGTTTACTGTGTCCCGGAACAATGTGGTGCTGGGCGAATACCGGGCAGACGGCGTGATTTTCAGTACGCCTACCGGTTCTACCGCCTATGCCCTTTCCGCAGGCGGTCCAATCATTGAGCCGGAGTTTTCCTGCATTGAGATGAATCTGATCTGTCCCCACTCGCTGTCGGCGAGACCTATCTTGTTTTCGCCCCACAACGACCTGCAGGTCAGTCTCCGTGTCCGGGAGGAATACGATGCGTATTTCTGCGCAGACGGGGAAAAGCCGGAGCCTTTTCCGGAGGGCAGAGTCATGGAGATCTCCGGCTCTGACCAGTCGCTGGAGATTCTGGATCTCAGCGGAAATACATTTTTTGATTCCCTCAGCAGAAAGCTGATGCAGTCACTGAAATCAGGAAGGTCGTGAGCAGAACGATGAAAAGAAACGGCAGGACACCATTTTGGCGCTGATCGCTGCGGAGGATATCCCGACCCAGGAGGTGCTGCGGGAGCGGATGGCGGAACAGGGCTTTGCGGTGACCCAGGCGACGCTTTCCAGAGACATCCGGGAGCTGAAACTGACCAAGGAGCGGCGCAGCGGCGGCAGAGCTGCTATATTGCACCGGTGCGGCAGGAAGTCAACGGCGGCATTTTGCAGAATGCTGCACTGCGGACAGATTATGCCGGAAACGTTTCTGTGATCCACTGCCGGACAGGCACAGCACAGGCGGTGGCTGCGGCACTGGATGCCATGCACCGGGAAGATGTGGTGGGAACGATCGCCGGAGATGATACCATTTTCGTACTGCTGCGCACAGAAACGCAGGCAAAGGAATTTGCCGGCAGCTTTGCGAGACTGATGGAAACAGGAGGATTCTAATGCTGGCTGAACTGGAAATCGAAAATCTGGCGGTGATCGCCCATGCACGCATCCCGTTTTCACCCCGGCTCAACGTGTTTACCGGTGAGACCGGCGCCGGAAAGTCCATTCTGCTGCACGGCATCCATGCGGTGCTGGGGCAGCGTGTCACACGGGACATTGTGCGAACCGGCTGCAAAAAAGCAGTGGTGACGGCGCTTTTCACCCACCTGGATCCGCTGGTCTGTGCGAGACTGGATGCGCTTTCCATTTCCCATGTGGACGATGAACTTCTGCTGACCCGTGAGATCGCTGCAGACGGCGGAAGCGCCGCACGGGTCAACGGACATACCACAACCGTTTCCGTTCTCCGGGAGATCGGCGATGCCCTTATCAACATCCATGGACAGCATGATAACCAGGTGCTGCTTGCGCCGGAATGCCATCTGCAAATTCTGGATTCCTTCGGCGGAGACGATACTCTATTGCAGGAGTACCAGGAGACATTTCGCCAGCTGCAGCAGGCAGCCAAGCGGCTGAACCAGCTGGTAAAGCTGGAACAGGATAAGGCGCACCGCCGGCATCAGCTGAAAGCACTGGTTGCCGAGGTGGACGAGCTGGGGCTGGAACTGGGCGAAGAGGATGCCCTGGAAGAAGAGATGAACCTTTTGCAGCACGCCGAAAGTATTGCGGCGGCACTGCAGGCGGCGGCAGATGCCATTGACGGCGAGGATGCCGACGGCTCTGCGGTGCTGCTGACCGAGGCGGCAGCAGAGGAATTGTCTCCGTTCGCTGATCTGCGGACGGAGTTTTCTGTGCTGGGAGAGCGCCTTTCCGCAGCCGGCATTGAACTGGCGGACATTGCGTCAGAATGCCGCCGTCTCCGGGATGACATGGAACTGGATCCCCAGCGCTATGCCATGGTGCAGAAACGGATGCTGGAGATCCGGCGGCTCAGCCGGGAATATCAGTGTACCGGAGACGAACTGGTGGAGCGCCGCAACCGTGCGGAAGAGGAACTGGAACAGATGCAGGGCGCTGCCGCAGAGATCACTGCGCTCCGGGAGCAGAAGGCGGAACTTTTGGAAAAGGTCTCCGTCCAGGCGAAAGCGCTGTCGGAATACCGCTCAGAGACACTGCAGCGCTTTACGGCAGAAGTGACCGAACAGCTGGAATTTCTGAATATGCCGAACGTGGTGCTGACGGCAAAGCATACCACGGGAAAACTGACCATTCACGGCATGGACAGCCTGGAATTTCTCATTTCGGCGAACCGGGGCGAAGAACCGAGACCTCTGGCACGCATCGCATCCGGCGGTGAACTGTCCCGTATCATGCTGGCGCTGAAATGCGTTATTGCCGACCGGGACAGCATCCCCACGCTGATCTTCGACGAGATCGACACCGGCGTCAGCGGCAAGGCGGCGCAGAAGATCGGCATGAAACTCCGGGAAGTGGGACAGCTGCGGCAGGTGCTCTGCGTGACCATTTGTCCAGATCGCCGTTATGGCAGACCAGCATCTGATGATCGAAAAGCAGACCGAGGGGACGAGAACGGAGACTCATGTTATGGTGCTGGAACCGGAAGGGCGTGTGCATGAAATTGCCCGGATCATGGGCGGCGAAAATCCCAGTGTGCTGCTGCTGGAGACGGCAAGAGAAGAATTGAGACGCTGGAGGATGACTTGCTGCCGGAGAGAGAGGACGGACAGGAAACATGATACAGCCAGAGGCGCTGTTACAGCAGTATTTCGGACATAAGGCATTTCGCGCCGGACAGAAACAGGCGATCGACGCCATTCTTTCCGGCAGGGATGTGCTGGCGGTCATGCCCACAGGCGCAGGAAATCTGTGTGCTATCAGATCTCGGCACTGCTGTTGCCGGGCGTGACGATCGTCATTTCGCCGCTGATCTCGCTGATGAAAGACCAGGTGGAGGCACTCCGGCAGGTGGGCATCCCGGCGGCGTACATCAACAGCAGCATCAGCCAGGAGGAGTTCTATCATTCCATGCAGATGTTACAGCAGGGACAGTGCCGCATTCTCTATGTGGCACCGGAACGGCTGATGACGGAGAGTCTGCTCCGGCTGGCGCAGCGGGTGCAGATCAGCATGATCGCTGTGGATGAGGCGCACTGCGTCTCCCAGTGGGGACAGGATTTCCGGCAGAGCTATCTGGACATTCCGGTGTTTATGGAACAGCTGCCGGTGCGTCCGGTCTGCACGGCGTTTACGGCGACGGCAACCAAGCAGGTCGAGGCGGATATTGCACGCATACTGAAGCTCCGTGACCCGGAGACCATACATACCGGATTCGACCGGAAAAACCTGTTTTTCGGAGTACGCCGTCCCAACAGCAAAATGACGGAACTGTTTCACCTGCTGAAAGAAAACGACGGAAAAAGCGGCATTGTCTACTGCTCCACCAGAAAGGCGGTGGAAGAGGTCTGTGCATCTCTCTGTGATACCGGATTCGATGCCACACGCTATCACGCCGGACTTCGGACGTGGAACGGGCGCAGAACCAGGACGATTTTCTCTACGACCGCAAGCCCATTATGGTTGCAACCAATGCGTTCGGCATGGGCATCGACAAGTCCAATGTCTCTTTCGTCATCCACTACAATATGCCCATGGATCTGGAAAGCTATTACCAGGAGGCAGGCCGTGCCGGACGGGACGGCGAACCGGCGCAGTGCATCCTGCTGTACAGCGGCAGAGATGTGCGGACAAACGAGTTCCTGTTGAAACGCAGCCGGGAGACCATGGATGTGGACGATGAGGAGACCCGGCAGTTTCTGCTGAACCAGGGAATGGAGCGGCTGAAACAGATGACATTTTATGCCACTTCGACCTCCTGTCTCCGGCATCGGATGTTGCGGTATTTCGGCGACCATGCACCGGAGAGCTGCGGCAATTGTTCCTGCTGTCTCACCAACTACCGGGAAGAGGATGCCACCATGGCGGCAAAGAAGATCATCTCCTGTGTCTATCGGGCGCAGAAAGGCGGTTATCATCTGAGCCGCACCATGACCGCCGATGTGCTGATCGGCAGCAAAAAGGAAAGCCTGCTGCGGATGCGGCTGGATCGGCTGTCCACCTACGGCATTATCGAAAAGCTGACGCAGAAAGAAGTGGTGGGGCTGATCGATGAACTGCTCCAGCAGAAAAATCTGGCGCTCCGTCCGTTTCAGGAGTATCAGGAACTGGCGCTGACTGCCGGATCGGTGGAGATCATCCGGGATCAGAAAAAGGTGATGCGCCGTGTTCCCATTGTCCGGGAAAAGCTGGCGGCGCCGGTGGGAACAAAAGACCCCACTCTGTCTGCGGCAGACAACGAGCTGTTCCAAAAGCTGCGGCAGGTGCGGTCGGCACAGGCAAAACACGAGGGGATTCCGCCGTACTTTATCTTTTCCGATGCCACGCTCCGGGATATGTGCCGGAAAAAGCCCCGGAGTATGGGCGATATGCGCCAGGTTTCCGGGGTCGGTGTCATTAAGGCACAGAAGTACGGGAAGATGTTTCTGGAGGAGATTCAGTCGTTTCAGCCGGAAGTTTCAGTTTGATTTTTATGCAAAAAATAAAAAAGTATTTACAAATGAATAAAAACATTGTATAATTAGTACAGAGGAATTTGTGAATGGCATGGATTTTTTGCGGGAATCAAAGACCATGCCGCAATTGACAGAAAGGATGATGATGAAAAAATTAAGAAGAGGACTGGCTTGTCTGGCAGCGGCAGCACTGGGCGTCACGGCACTTTCACCGCTGGGCGTATCTGAGGCTGAGCAGCCGGGAATGTATGTGGCACAGGAAACAGCTGACAGCATTACATATGCCTATAATAGGACAAATAGCGATTACGATTATCTCACGCTGAATCAAAACAAGTTCTATACGTGGGATGTGCGTGACACGAACTATTATACGGTAGTTCTGGAGGACGGCACATCGCTGTCGGCGGCAGATATGCCGGAGAACGTATCCCTTCTTGCAGAGAATCTTTCCTGCGGCGGCGGATACAATGGCAATTTGTGGGACACAAAGCTGGACGGCATGGAGCTGACCTACCAGGAGATTCAGCAGACTGAGAAAATCGTGACAGTAGAAAGTGATACCTGGGCGGCAGTGGAAAAACTGTTTCGTGTTCCCGGCGTAAAGATGATCTATCGGATGGAAGGCGTCTACACGCTGAAACCGGAGATCTCGTATCGGGAGGCTGGAAAAGAGCATTTCGGGCTTTATGTGGATGCGGACACAGAATTGCTGGCAGAAGATATCATGGCGGCTGTTCCGTCAGTGACCAGCGTAAGTGAAAAGAATGCCATAACAAATTATACAGGCATGGGAACCGGAGAGACCTATACCAAATACAGTTATGATGTGGCTGTCGATTGGGATGCAACATAGAAAACAAGCCGGCGGCTCTGCTGGATCTGGTAAAGCAGTTCGAAGGTGGACGGCGTGCAGTATGCACTCCCGGAGGTCACCTATATTGAGATTTATGTCTCTTCTCCGGATGACTTTATTTTGTATCCGGTGGAGGAGACCACTGCGGCGGAAGATGCTGTGGTGGGTGATCTGAACCAGGACGGCAGTCTGGATGTTACCGATGCGGTTCTGCTGGGCAAGGCTGCGGCTGGTGCAGTGGAACTGTCTGCGGCACAGAAATCCAGTGCCGATGTCAACCATGACGGCACAGTGGACAGCAGTGATACGGTGAAATTGATGCAGTTCCTGGTGCGTCTGGTGGATACGCTCTGAGTTTTTTTGATTTTACAGGAAAGAGAAACGAATTACCCCATGCGGAAAAATTGTTCTGCATGGGGTATGTTTGTTTTCGGCGGCGCATAAGCTTTTCCAGAAGGAGGAGTGAAGATGCGCAGACGAAGTGTAATTCGGGACACGATACAGATGACCGTGATCCAGTTCTTTTTGGAGTGTCTGGCACTGCTGTTCAACGCCTGGATGACCCGGCGTGTGGGTGCGGCAACGGTGGGGACGCTGGCGCTTGCCGGATCGTTTTTCAACCTGGCGGCGATGGTTGCCGGCGGAAATGCCATGCTCTGCGCCAGCCGTTTTGTTTCGGAGGAACTGGGAAAGTCCTGCGGCTGTCCGGCGCAGATCCTGCGGAATGCGGTGCGGTTTTGTCTGCTGCTCTCGGTGCCGGTGTCGGCTGGCATTTTCGCTTTTGCCGAGCCGCTGAGCCGTCAGTTCCTGCAAAGCACAGCGATGGCGCAGGCAGTGCGGCTTATGGCGCTCCTGCTGCCGCTGGGGAGCATCAGCGCCTGTCTGAAAGGATATTTCAATGCCGTGTGCCGTGTGACAGTGACAGCCGGCTGTGATGTGGCAGAGTTTCTGCTCCGTGCCGGGCTGCTGACCGGGCTTTTGCTGTGGCATCGTGCCGCAAAGCCGGAACAGGTCTGCACCTATCTGGTGGGCAGTATGGCGGCAGGGACGCTGTTTTCCACGGCGGTGCTGCTGCTTTTGTATGTGCGGAAACGGGAGCCATGCCGTGGAAAATGCAGCCTTTCCTTTGGAACGTACATTCGCCTGGCAGTGCCGGTGGCGTTTGGCGGTTGTCTGACGGCGGCGCTCAGTACGGCAAATGATACGCTGATTCCGATGACACTGCGGCAGTTCGGGGACAGCACCAGCCGGGCGCTGCAGCAGTTCGGCACATTTGAAGGCATCGTGATACCGGTGCTGTTTTTTCCGTCTACCATTCTCTGCGCCTTATCGGGCATTCTGATTCCGGAGGTTGCCCGTGCCAATGCCGCCGGGAATCGGGAACGGGTCTGCCGTCTGACCGAACGGGTGATCGAGCTGACGCTGATCTTTGCCGTCCTCATCAGCGCCGTGCTGCTGAAATACGGCGGTGTCATCGGGCGCTGCATGGACGGCGGCGAACTTTCCGGCAGAATGATCCGGATCCTTGCCCCGGTGGTGCCGTTTATCTATCTGGAGATCGTGCTGGAGGCGCTGATTAAGGGCATGGGAAAACAGAACTTCTCTTCCCTCAACTATCTGGCAGAGTATGTGATCCGGATCTGCGTGGTGTTGATCTGCATTCCGCTGTTTGGATTTTACGGCATTGTGGCGTCGTATTATACCAGCAATGTGTTCGGCAACTGCAACCGGCTACGCATGGCAGTAAAAACGGCAAACCTCCGGTTCCGATTCGGAAAGCTGATTGGAAAGCCGGTGTTTGCCGTTGGGTTTTCTTTTGCAGCGGCATCACTGCCGGAGCATTTTTGTCCGCAGCTGCGGGAAACGCCGCTGGGCATTGCGGTGTTTCTGGGAATCACACTGAGCCTCTACGGGCTGGTGTTGCGGCTGCTGCGGGAACGCAGGGATATCACACGTGGTGTGCCTGTTCGTGCTGTTTCAGCAGCGTGTGCATCCGGTGATGATGGCTGTGTTCCGTTTCACTTCCGCCGTGTACATGGGCGTGACTGTGGGTGATCGTGTGAGTATGTGTCACGCGTCGTGGGTGTGAGTGAACGTGTGGGTGTGAGGATGGGTGTGTTCTGCCTGCAGGGTGTCCAGCACGACCAGCACAGAGCCGGCGAGCATGACTGCCAGCGCCAGGAAGTACTGCACACTCAGCGCATCCCGCCAGATGATGCAGGAGAGCGCCGTTCCGATAAAGGGCGCAACGGCATAATAGGCGCTGGTTTTGGCGGCGCCAGTGCATTCTGCGCACGGACGTAGCAGAAGATGCTCAGCGTATGCCACAAAGCCCAGCAGAAGTGCGGCGGCGACTGCACCGAGTTTCGGGAGCGGTTCGCCGATGCACAGGGCGATGATGCAGGAACCCAGTCCGGAGAAGATGCCTTTGAGAAAGACGATCTCGAAGGTGCTTTTGTCGGAGATGTTCCGGGTGCAGTTGTTTTCCAGTCCCCAGCAGGCTGCCGCAGCCAGCACCAGCAGAGAACCGCCGGAGAAATGCAGGCTGGACATATCCTCAAAGGAGAGGATGCCGCTGGAAAGGGTGATGAGCGCAATGGCAATCCAGAGCCGCCGGGAGATCTTTTCCCGGAAGAGAAAAAGGGCGATAAGCGAGGTCGCCACAATCTCAAAGTTGCCCAGAAGAGAGGCGTTAGCAGAGGTGGCGCTTTTCAGCCCCAGCATCAGCAGAATGGGTGCGGCGATATCCAGCAGGATCATGCCGATGGTATAGGGCAGGTCTTTGCGTGTCAGCTTTTTCTCTCCGGCGTGCTTTTTCGGATTGCTGAGATAGAGGATGCCGATGCCGATTCCGGCGCCGAAATACAGCAGAGACGCCAGAAACGTCGGACCGATTTGATTCAGCAGCAGCTTGGAAAAGGGGACGTTTACGGCATAAAAGGCTGCCGCCAGAACGGAGAGCAGAATGGCTGTGGTCTTTTTGTTCTGCATGACGGCGCTCTCCTATCGCTCTGTAATGATATCAGCCAGCTGGAACGGAACGACCTTTTCCAGGCTGTCCAGGGAAAGCTCCAGCTGGTGTCCGATTTTTCCGGCACTGCACAGAATGGTGGGGAAGTTCCGGGCGGATTCATGTATGGTGGTATGGAACAGCTTTTTCATGCCGATGGGAGAACAGCCGCCGTGGATGTATCCGGTGAGCGGCAGCAGGTCTTTGGATTTGCACATGGAGATGGCTTTTTCGCCTACCGCAGCGGCAGCCTTTTTCAAGTCCAGTTCCTCTGCCACCGGAACGAGAAAGACGTAGTGTTCGCCGGACTTTGCCACAGTGACCAGCGTCTTGAATACCTGCGCCGGGTCTTGTCCCAGCGCCTGTGCCAGCTCTACGCCGGTGTGCTGTCCGGTCGCCTGTTCCCAGCAGCGGTGGATGTAGGGGACTTTTGCCTTGTCCAGCATCCGGATGGCGTTGGTTTTGATGATTTTTTCTTTTGCCATAACGATCATTCTCCCTTGAGTGTAACGGTAACATAGGTGTGGTGCAGAGCGTTTGTCAGCTTGTCAAAGACATCGCTGGTCTGCATCCGGACGGTGGAAGTGTTGATGCAGGGATGACAGCCGAAGTACGGCTCCCGGAGCAGTTCCTGATCCACCACCAGCTGCACCTGGTTTTCGGTGTCATACATCAGACCAAAGATGGTGGCAGAGCTGGGGTCAGATGCAGTAGCTGTTCCAGCGCCTCCTCCTTGGCGAAGGACAG
>ENA-OQEX01000160-OQEX01000160.1-human-gut-metagenome-genome-assembly--contig:-NODE-160-length-39929-cov-10.583539_pt1 | contig 39929 bp, 43 predicted proteins | sample MGYA00242802_ERZ504649 | MGnify/ENA primary metagenome ERZ504649 (study PRJEB26092, sample SAMD00036194) | human gut metagenome | host: Homo sapiens | study: EMG produced TPA metagenomics assembly of...
GGTACTCGTTGATGAGGTTCTCGTAGAAGTCGAGCATGTAGCCGGCCTCACGGTCGTCGCCTTCGAAGTGGTACTTGCCGGTCTCCTTGTTGTAGAACTCGGAGGAAGCCACGTCGAGGGAGATGCCAATCTGCTTGCCCGGCTCGTAGCCGGCGGCGGAGATGGCGTCCATGATGTAGTTCAGGGAGTCCTTGTTGGACTTCATCTTCGGAGCGAAGCCGCCCTCGTCGCCGAGGCCGGTGTTCAGGCCCTGCTTCTTCAGGACGTTCTTCAGGGTGTGGTAGACCTCGACGCCAGCCTGCAGAGCCTCGCTGTAGGTGTTGAAGCCGTACGGGGAGATCATGTACTCCTGGATGTCGGTGGCGAAGTCAGCGTGGGCGCCACCGTTCATGATGTTCATGTTCGGGACCGGCAGGATGTGGCCGTTGGTGCCGCCGATGTAGCGGTACAGCGGCTGATCCGCGGACTCGGCGGAAGCGTACAGAGCGGCCAGGGACACGCCGAGGATGGCGTTGGCGCCCAGACGGCCCTTGTTCGGGGTGCCGTCGAGCTCGATCATGGTCTCATCGAGAGCGCGCTGATCGGAAGCGTCCATGCCGATGACCTTCGGAGCGATCTCCTCGTTCACGGCCTTGACGGCGTTGAGCACACCCTTGCCCTGGTAAACGGACTTGTCGCCATCGCGACGCTCCCAAGCCTCGGCTTCACCGGTGGAAGCACCGGACGGAACGAGGCCCAGGCCCTGAGCACCGTCATCGGTGTCAAGAACGACCTCGACGGTCGGGTTGCCGCGGGAATCGAGAATCTGACGCGCGTAAACGCTTTCAATTACTGCCACAACTACTCCTTATAAACGTTAGGTTGTGATGACAATGCCAAGAATAGTGCGATTTATGGACGTATGCCAAACTTTGCCCGCATGTTCCATGTGAACGCTCACACTCTTTTTGCATCCCATTGTCATTGACGCGGTGTCGGTTTCCAGTCCAGATCGTCAAGCAATTGACTGGTCCATCCGACCACTTCGTCCGAGCTCATCGGCTTGGAACCAAGCGAGCCTGCGAATGGAGCCGGTACCAGATACGTCTTGGTCAACGGCCGGTACTGGATGCCTTTGTAGATTCTGGCCATGCGCATCTGCACGGATTCACGCGGCTCGAACTTCGACACGCGCACGTTGCGTCCTTGCGCGATGATCTCGGAAATGCCGAGCTTACGCGCCTTGAACCGCAACCGCGCCACGTCGAACAGCGCCTCGAAATCGACGGGCGGCTTGCCGTAACGGTCGGTGAGTTCGTCGCGCAGCTCGTCGAGATCGTCTTCGGTGCGTGCGGAGGCGAGTTTCTGGTACGCTTCCAATCGCAGTTTGTCCGAATCGATGTAGTCGACGGGAATGGACGCCTCGATCGGCAGGTCGATGGTGACGGCAACCGATTCCTTGCGTTCCGGCTCCTTGTACTGTTCGACCGCTTCGGACACCATACGCACGTACAGGTCGAAGCCGACGCCTTCGATATGGCCGCTCTGCTCATCGCCCAGCAAATTGCCGGTGCCGCGCAATTCGAGATCCTTCATGGCTACGTCGAAGCCAGAGCCGAGCGCGGTGTTCTGCGCGATGGTGGCGAGCCTGTCATGCGATTGCTGGGTCATCGGCTTGGTCGGATCGTACAGGAAGTACGCATACGCGCGCTCACGTCCACGACCGACGCGGCCACGCAGCTGATGCAATTGGCTCAAGCCGAAGCGGTCGGCATGGTCGACGATCAGCGTGTTGGCGTTGGAGATATCAAGGCCGGTTTCGATGATGGTGGTGCATACCAGCACGTCGATGTCGCGATGCCAGAAGTCGCGGATCACACCGTCAAGCTGTTTCTCCCCCATCTTGCCGTGGCTATGCCGACATGCGATTCGGGCACGAGCTCGTGGATTTTCGCCGCGACGGAGGAGATGTCCTGCACACGATTGTGCACGTAGAACACCTGCCCACCACGCAACAGCTCGCGCCGGATGGCGGCGGTGACCTGCGCGTCCTCGTAAGCGCCGACGTAGGTGAGCACCGGCAGGCGATCCTCCGGCGGCGTGGCCAGCGTGGACATTTCGCGGATACCGGTGACAGCCATTTCCAACGTGCGCGGGATAGGCGTTGCCGACAGGCTCAGCACGTCCACATTGGTGCGCAACGCCTTGAGCGTCTCCTTGTGCTCGACGCCGAAACGCTGTTCCTCGTCGATGATGACGAGTCCCAGATCCTTGAACTTGATCTTCGGATTGAGCAGCTTGTGCGTGCCGATGACCACATCCACGGAACCGTCTTCAAGCCCCTTGATGGTCTCGTTAATCTCCTTGGTGGTCTGGAATCGGCTCATGGCAGCCACGTTCACGGGGAAGCCTTCGAAACGTTCGGTGAAAGTCTCGAAATGCTGTTGCACGAGCAGTGTGGTCGGCACGAGCACGGCCACCTGCTTGGAATCCTGCACCGCCTTGAACGCGGCGCGCACCGCGATTTCGGTTTTGCCGAAGCCCACATCGCCGCAGATCAGACGGTCCATCGGAATGGGTTTCTCCATATCCGACTTGACCTCGTCGATGGTGGTGAGCTGGTCGGCCGTCTCCTGATAGGGGAAAGCGTCCTCCAGCTCCTTCTGCCACGGCGTGTCCTTGCTGAAGGCATAGCCTTTCGTACGCTGGCGTGCCGAGTAGAGCTTGACCAGATCCTCGGCGATCTCATGCACATGCTTGCGCGCTTGGCTTTGGTGGCGGCCCAGTCGGAACCGCCCAGCTTGTTGAGTTTCGGCGTTTCGGCGCCGATGTATTTGCTGACCTGGTCGAGCTGGTCGGTGGGGATGAACAGTTTGTCCGCCGGCGCGCCTCGTTTGCTGGGAGCGTATTCGATGACCAGGTATTCGCGGGTGGTCTGGTTCTCGCCTTTGCCGATGGTACGTTGGCGCATCTCGACGAACCGGCCGATGCCATGCTGTTCGTGCACGACGTAATCGCCCGTTTTGAGTTCCATCAGGTCGATGGCCTTGCGGCGGCGTTTCGGCGTTTTCGCCTGTCCTGCGGCGGATGTGCGGCCGGTCAGGTCGCGTTCGGTGAGCAGGGCGATTTTCGCGGCGTCGTCCACGAAACCGTCGATGGCGCGCGATCGGACGCAATCGAAATTCGCGATGCCGGTTTCGTTGATCGCACGCTTCAGTCGGGTGAGTGTGCCTTGGGCCGCGGCCGTGATCGTCACCGCATAGCCGGCGTCGAGCAGTCCTTCGATGCCGGAGGCCGCTTTGTTTTCGTCACCGCGGTATTCACCGGGTTTGGTGGCATCAAGTTGGATGTGGCCTTCCCGGGTGGCGTCGACGCCGAAGCTGGTGAGTTTCCACACGTCATGTTTGGAGAAGACGAGTGCGGAGATGGTTTCCTCGAAATCGTAGAAATTCGCCTGGTCGAAGGTGATCGGCGCTCCGGCGCCATGTCCGGATGCGGCGACATGCCAGCTTGCGGCAAGGAATTCGTTGGCGGTTTTCGCCAGATCGTCGGCGGCGCGACGAAGTTTTTCCGGGTCGGACAGCATGACCAGCGCATGCTTGGGCAGCATGCCCTGCACCGGTTCCATATCGTCGACCAGCGCGGGCAGCAGCGATTCCATGCCTTCCACCGGGATGGCGTTGGCGATGGATTCGAGCATGTCCTCGGCGTTGGGAATGGAGCCGATCAGCGATTTCGCACGTTGGCGAATCTGGTCGGTCAACTGCAGTTCACGGCATGGCGTGGCCCATACGGTGGAAATATCCTTACCGTAGGTGCGCTGGTCGGATGCGTGGAATTCACGTATGGTGTCGATCTCGTCGCCGAAGAATTCGATACGCACCGGATGCGGCAGAGTGGGCGGAAAAACGTCGATGATGCCACCGCGGACGGCGAATTCGCCACGGTCCATCACCAAGTCGACGCGCGTGTACGCGTTTTCCACCAGTTTGCGGGATGCTTCGTCAAGAGGCAGTTCCTCGCCTTGGGAGAACACGAGTGGTTCGACGTCCCCCAAGCCTGCGACCACCGGTTGGATGAGGGAGCGCACCGGCATGACCAGAATGCGGATGGGGCCGAACAGCGTGCTGCCCTCTTCGGGATGCTTCAGCCTGCGGAACACCGCCATGCGGCTTGCCACAGTGTCCGCGCGTGGTGAAAGCCGTTCATGGGGAAGGGTCTCCCATGCTTCAAGCTGCGCCACATCGTTTGGGTCTCCGTCATACCAGGAACGGATGGACTCCACGGCTTCCTCCGCTTCGCGGCTGGAGGCGACGACGAGCACGACCGGCTGTTTGCCCGCAGCGCCGGCTGCGAGCGCCGGGCGTAGGCCGTCCGGCACACCGACGGTGATGCTGGGGTCGATGTCTGATTCCGGTTCTTCGATTTCCCCGGCGATGAGCGCGCGGAAATCGTCATCGGTTTCCAGCACGTCGAGGATGCCGGCAAGCGAGCCTGCGGTCGGCAGTTGCGGTGGTTGCGCCGGAGACGTCGGTTCAGCGGCCATTGAATCGCTCCTGGGCTTTGGCGAGACCGTCGAAGATGATGGTTTCGGCCGCGTCGGCACCGTCGGCGAGGAATTCGGGGAGCTGCTTGCGTTGGTCCGGTCCGAAGCGCCCAGCACCCAGTTCACGGTGTTGTCGTGCGCGTGGGCTCCGCGTTGGGCGTGGCCGACGCCCATGCGCACGCGCGCGTATTTCGAGGTGCCGAGCGAACGGTCGATGGATTTGATGCCGTTGTGCCCGCCTGCGGAGCCGCCGGCTTTGACTTTGATTCTGCCGAAGTCGAGGTCCATGTCGTCGTGGATAACCACGATATGGTCCGGTTCGATCTGGTAGTAGGCGCTGATGGAGGCGACCGCGTTGCCGGATTCGTTCATGTAGGTGAGTGGCTTGGCGAGGAAGAATTTGACGTTGCGGCCGGATAGGTTCATCACGCCTTTGCCGAGCATGGCGAGTCCCTTGTGGTCGGAGAAGTTGACGGACCAGCGTTCAGCCAGCACGTCGGCGGTCATGAAGCCCATGTTGTGGCGGGTGCCTCATATTTGGAGCCGGGGTTGCCCAGTCCTGCGATCAGCCAGAAATCAGATGCCATAATAATCGTCCATTCCTCTGTGTTCTTGCGTGCTCTCGTCTTGTTTAACCGCACAGATTCTACTGTCAGGTGCTTACAGGTCGAGATGCCAGTAGCTCATGTCGCGCATGGTTCCGGTGGAGTCGGTGGCGGCTTGGGGCATGAGTCCGAATTGGGTGAATCCGAAATGTTTCATCAATGCGATGGATCCGCGGTTGTCGGCGAAGATGATGCCGCAGGCTTTGCGCATGTGGCGGTTTCGGCATTCGTCAAGCAGTCTGGCCAGTGTGAAGGTGCCCGCTCCCCTGCCCTGCCATTCGGGGGCGATGTAGTAGGCGAGGTCGGTGACGCGTCGTAGCCGGCGCGGTCGTAGAACACGGACAGCGCGGAGAAGCCGATGATCCGTTCGCCGCCTTCCGTGGCTGCATCCGTGGCAGGCACGGTGGTGACGAACACCGCATATGGATCGTGGTGCGATTCCACCATGCCTTGCGTTGCGCGTAGGTACGTGGCGTGGTGTCGGCGGACGAGCCGCCGCGGATGACTGCCGCGTTGTAGATGTCGGTGATCGCTTGGATATCGTCTTGCGTCGCGATGCGGAAAGAATAGTCGGCCATGCGCCCAGCATACCCGGCGGCGAACGACAACAGGGGCCGGTTCCTTTGGAAGGAGCCGGCCCCTGCGTATTTCATGAAGGGAATCGGACAGGAATCACTGTTCGAGTTCGATGGCCTTGTTCAGTGCTTCCTGAAGCTGCTTCTGAGCGTCGCCGTAGGCGGACCAATCGCCCTTCTTCATGGCGGCATCGGAATCCTTCATGGCCTGTGCGGCATCGTCGAGTGCCTTCTTCAGGTCGGCGCTCATCGTGCCGGACGAATCGCCATTATTGCCGCCGGTCTTACCGTCGGTATTGGATGGCGTGTCCTGCTTGCCGTCAGTGTTGGTCTTGCCATCGGCGGAATCGTCGTTCTTAGCATCCTGCTTGTCATCGGTGGTGTCGCCCACGTTTTCGGCGTCGCCTGCGGACGCGCCGGAATCGCCGCCGAACACCTGGTCGAGAGCCTCGTCCAGCGTGTCGGCGAAGCCGACCTGGTCGCCGAATGCGACGAGCACCTTCTTCAGCAGCGGGAAGCTGGTGGAGCCGGACGATTTGACGTACACCGGCTGCACGTAGACCAGGCCTCCGCCGAGAGGCAGGGTGAGCAGGTTGCCGCGCTGCACATTGGTCGAGCCGGATTCGAGCAGGTTGAGTTCCTTCGACACGTCGGCGGACGCGTTGAAGTTGTTCTGCGCCTGGCCGGGGCCCGGCACGTTGGAATCCTTCGGCAGTTCCTGCAATCGTATGGTGCCGTAGCTCGAGCCGATTTTGCCTTTCTCGTGGCCCGCGTCGGAATCGACCGACAGGAAGCCGGTCAGGATTTCCCTGGTGGACGAGCCTGCGGGAATGTACGACGAGGTCAGCGAGAACACCGGTTCGCTGGAGCCGCCGGTCTGCAGCGTCAGATAGTACGGCGGCTGCAGGATGTCTCGCTGTTGCGCCTGCTGCGATTCGGTCGGGTCGACGGGGGTCTGCCAGAAATCCTCTCCGGAGAAGAACTGGTTGGCGCTGGACACGTGGTATTTGGCCAGCAGTTCGCGCTGCACCTTGAACAGGCTTTCCGGATAACGCATGTGGCTCATCAGGTCGCCGGAGATTTCCGACAGCTGGTGGTACTGGCCGGGGAAGATCTTCTCCCAGGCTTTGATGACCGGGTCGGACTGGTCCCATACATACAGGTCCACGGAACCGTCGTATGCGTCCACGGTGGCTTTCACGGAATTGCGGATGTAGTTGGCGTTCTTCGAGTTCAGGCTGCTTACCGTGTCGGAGGATTCCGTGGTGGAGTCCTTGGTGGCCTCGCCCAAGTCGGTCATCTGAGAGTATGGGTAGCGTCCGAAGTGGTGTAGCCGTCCACGATCCACTTGACCCGTCCGTCCACCACGGCCGGGTATACGCGGCCGTCAAGCGTCAGATACGGCGCGACTTTGGCCACACGTTCCTTCGGGGAACGGTCGTAGAGAATCTGCGAATTGGAGTTCACACGGTTGGAGAACAGGATCTGGTCGGAGCCGAAGCGGATGGCGTACAGCAGTCTGGAGAAGATGTTGCCGATCTTCGGACCGCCATCGCCCTTGAAGGTGTTGGTGGCGCCTTCCGAACCGGTCGGATAGTCGAATTCCCAGGATTTGGTGCCTTCCGGAGCGCCTACGATCGAATATTCGGTGGCGTTCGGAGAGAAGTAGATGCGAGGCTCGTACTTTTCGTAATCGGTGAGCTTGCCTTGGGTGGGGATGCCCGCTTCGAAGAACTTCGGCTGGCCGTCGGCGGTCACCTTGTTGCCGTAGGCGGCCACAACGCCATAGCCGTGCGTGTACACGGTGTGGTCGTTGACCCAGTTGCGGTTGTCGAGACCGTCCAGATCGAGTTCGCGCGCGGCGATCACCGTGTCCTGGCTGACGCCGTCGACGTCGTATTTGTCGACCGCGACGGTGTCGGCGAACGTGTAGTACTGCTTGGACTGCTGCAGCTGTTTGAACGTCGGGGAGATGATCTGCGGGTCGAGCAGGCGGATCTGAGCGGTGGATTCCGCGGAATCAGCCAATGCGCCTTCCTCGCCTTCGGTGGTGGCCTTGTACTGTTCGGCCTTCACCTTGTCCAAACCGTACGCGGCGCGGGTGGCGTCGATGTTGCGCTGGATATAGGTGGATTCCATTTCCTGCGCGTTCGGATTGACGCGGAAGCGCTGCAGCAGCACCGGCCAGGCCACGGTAAGCACCAGGCTCACCACGATGGCGGAGGCGATGGCCACGGTCGGCACCTTCCACGCCTTGAGCGCTTCGGAAGCACGTGCCGCGATGGGTGCGGAACCTTCCAACGTATGGGATTTCATAATCCACAGGCCCAGTATCACGCCAAGGATGGCGGTGATGGCGGCCATGATGAACGTGACGGGGATGGTGGCGTTCACCGTGGTGTAGGTGGCACCGGTGATTCTGCTGCCTTCCTCGGTCAGGTGCGAGAACACTCCCAGAACCTGATTGGCGGCCCAGGCGAACATGTTGAGCATCAGCCAGATGCCGATCTGGCGGCGGGCGCGTTTGGTGATGCGGAACAGGCCATGGCCGTTCACCGGCATGGTGATGCGGATGCCGCCCATAAGCACGTGGGTGACGATGGAGAAGATGATGCCAGCGAGCAGCAACAGCGAGACAGCGGACATGATGAGTTTCAGTCCGGGCAGCACGAACACGTAGAAGCCGTTGTCGATGCCGAACTGCGGATCCTTGGTGCCGAAGCTTTGCGAGTTGAACATGAGCAGGATTTCGGACCAGTTCGCGTTGAACTGGGAGCCGAACACCAGTCCGACAATCAGGGAGATGACCACGGCGATGCGTCGAGCGCTCTTGGAGCTCACGCTCTTGCCGATTTCGATGGTGTCGCCGTTCACGCGGATGGTGGAGCCGTCCGCAGCGTCGGGACGCGCCCATATCGCCAGCGTGGCGGAGATGAAGCCGACTGCGGCGATGAGCACCGCGTACGCCAGCCAGAGGCCGACCCTGGTGCCCAGCTGCGTCCAAATCACGCTTTGGAAGCCGAGCTGGCTGTACCACATGACATCGGTGACGAACTGCGCGAGCGCGAAGAACAGTCCGATGACGATGGCGAGCGCCAGCACCACGCCGATGAAGATCTTGCTGCCGTTCGACGGTTTGCGCGGACGGTTCGGCTTGCTGGTGATGCGGGGGCCCGAAGGTCGTTTCGGGGGAACGTTCGACGATGGTTGCGGACCGTCCCCTCCGTCGGTTTCGACGTTGAGGATGATCGGATCGTCGTTGCTGGGTTTGCGCGGATTCTGCCTGCCGGCACGGTTCGAGCCGCCTTCGGGATCGAACATGGGACCAAACATATCAAAGAAAGACATGCTAATAGCCTAGCGACAGGCGAGGAACGCCGTTAAGCCGCCAGCCGAACGGATCTGGCCGTGGCTGAATCGGCTGTTCGTGGCATGTCCGTATGAAGAGAACATATGGGGAATGCCGGCATGCCATAATGGCGGTATGAAGAAGGCTCATGGGTTTTTCACACGATTGGTGGCTGCCTGCTGCGTGGCGATGCTGCCGGTCACGTTGGCCGCATGTTCCGGCGACGCTTCCCCATCGGACGCCGCCACCGCAGCTTTTTCCACTCGCCGGCCGACGGTCACGCATGATTCCCTCGACAAGGCGCAAGTGCCGTCCGTCCGCGACGATTCGCCGCATGCCAAGGCGGTGCGGGCCGTGGAGTCCATGAGTGTCGAGGAACGGGTCGGGCAGCTGGTTATGGCGCCATTGTTCGCTGGTTCCGATCCGTCATCGTTGTATGACCTCATTGCGAACAGGCATGTTGGTTCGGTTTTGATCATCGGCAACTGGACTTCGGGGATCGCCGGGGTCGCGGCCGCCACATCCACGCTGCAATCGTATGCTCCGGGCGACAACCAGCTGTTGATGTCCACCGATCAGGAGGGTGGTCTGGTCCAGCATCTCAAGGGGGCCGGGTTCGATACCATGCCTTCGGCCACCCAGCAGGCGCAATGGATGTCAGCCAGTTGAGGCAATCGGCATCCGCATGGGGCACGCAGCTCAAGGCTGCCGGCATCAATGTCGATCTGGCGCCCGTCGTCGGCACGGTGACCGTGGACCGTTCGTCGAACGCCCCGATTGGCGCGCTGTACCGTGATTTCGGTCTTGATCCGGCCGGCAATGCGGACCATGCGAAGGCGTTCATACAGGGCATGTCCGATTCGGGGGTAGCAGCGCCATCAAACATTATCCGGGTTTGGGATCGGTGACCGGCAATACCGATTTCACCGCGAACGGCATCCTCGACACCACCACCACGTTGGATGGTCCGGAAATCAGCGCGTTCAACAGCACGTTGGAGGCAAGCCCTTCGATGGTGATGATGTCTTTGGCCACATATCAGGCGATCGATCCGAATAATCCGGCCGTGTTCTCATCAACGCTGGTCACCAGCTATCTGCGCGGGAAAATCGGCTTCCAAGGCGTCGTCACTTCCGATTCCCTGTCCGCAACGGCTTTGAGTGGCGTGCAGCCGAGTGATTTGGGTGTGCGGCTGGTCGAAGCCGGCGGCGATTTGGCATGTATCGGCGCCTCTTCCTACGTGCAGCCGGTGTTGGACGGATTGAACGCCAAAGCGGCCGGCGATGCGACGTTCGCGCGGAAGGTGCAGCAATCCGCCATTCGTGTGATGACGCTCAAATACGAGATGGGGCTCGCCAGGTAATCGCAATGCCAAGCACAGGCGGAAGCGTCTTAAGAGAAAACCAGCTGTACCAGCAGCATATAGACGGCGGTGCCGCCGGCGATCGACAGCAGCATGTTCCTTTTCCATATGTGCAGCAGGGCGATTGCGATAATCGCCAACAATTCGGGAATGCCGTGGCTGCCTGACGTCAGGCGCACTCCTTTGAGCGAGTACACGACAAGCAGGCCTGTCATGGCATACGGCAGGACGGTGCCCAGGTAGGTGATGAAACGCGGCGGTTCCTTCGATTCGGGGAACAGCAGGAACGGCAGGAAACGTGTCAGCATGGTGCCGAGCATCGCCATGATGATGGTGATGACGCCTTGCCACGTGGTCATGATCATCATGCGTTCGTCTCCTTGTCCGCGTTGTTCGTTTCGTTCTCCCCGTCCGTCTTGTCGATCTTCAGGTCGTCCAGGTATGGCCGCAGCAGAATGAACATGACGAGCATGGCGACCAGGGATGGGATCATGAAATTGTCGGCGCCGAACACCCCCAGACAGATCGCGGGCACCGCTATGCCGGTAAGCGCGGCCATGTGGCTTTTGCGTTTCGTGGTCAGCCATTGATCCACGAAAATGACGGCGAACATGGCGGTCATGATGAAGTCGAGACCGGAGGTGTTGAAGGTGATGCGTTCTCCGAGAAGGCCGCCAAGCGTGGCGCCGGCCACCCATGATGACTGGTTGAGCAGGCCGACGAAGAAGTAGAACCATCCGCGATCGACGTCGGCCGCAATGATGGTGCCGTTGTCGATGGCGAAGGTCTCGTCGCACAACGAGAAAATGAGATACGGCTTCTTGGCGCCCATGTTCTTGAACCGGCCGAGCATGGAGATGCCGTAGAACAGATGACGGGTGCCGAGCATGACGGCCAGCATGAACGTGACGAACGGGTTGAACGCGGACACCAGCAGATTCACGGTGACGAATTCCATGGAACCGGTGAAGATGAACGCGCTCATGCACATGGGCCACAGGAACGAAAAGCCGCGCGTGCCCATCAGCACGCCGTACGACAACGCCAGAAGGAAGAAGCTGATGCAGACCGGCGACGTCCGCGGCAATGCCGTTCTGAACGCCTTGCCCATGACGGCGTTCCTGTTCTGCGTCCGCACCATTAAATATCAGCCCTTCTTCCGTCCGTTCCCATGCTTCTCTTCTCATGCCTTCTCTTGCCGCGCCCTGATATACCCCGACGCGCCACAACGACGGCCAACATACTATCGCCGACCCCGACAAACCATGCGCAACCGTATCGGCGCGTGGACATCGACGGATTATGTGCAAAGCATGCGCGGCGAGATTATCATGCTGCATACTGGAACGTAACGAAAAACCTTTGGACAAGGAGCATGAATGAAGACACTGGTACTGGTGTTCCACCCGCATCTGGAGAAGTCGCAGGTCAACCGCAAGCTCATGGACGCGGCCAACGAGACCGGCGACGTGACCGTGGTGGACGAGTACGCCGCATATCCCGACTTCAAAATCAACGTCGAACATGAGCAGGAGCTCATCGAAACGCATGACCGCATCGTGCTGCAGTTCCCGTTCTACTGGTACAGCTCCCCCGCGCTGCTCAAGCAGTGGAGGATGACGTGATCAAGGCCGGCTGGGCCTACGGCGGCGGGCGGGCGCTCGAAGGCACGGAGTTCATGTTGGCCGTGTCCACCGGCTCTCCGGCGGACTCCTACACGCGTGAAGGCAGCCATGTGCGCACCATGGAGGAGCTGCTTTCCCCGTTCGAGACCACGTTCCGTCATACGCATGCCACATATCTGAAGCCGTTCCTCATCCAAGGCGTCGCCACGTCCACCGATGAGCAGATCGACGCCGCCGTGGCGAAGTATCCGGCAGCGCTGATCGGCTGATTCCTCTGCCTGTTTCGGCGCGCATTTCCCGATTTTCCGCAGGGAGCCGTGTTCGTTCCAGACGAACGTGGCTCCCTGTTTGACTTCAAGTACTTGAAGTTCCTATTCTCTTCCAACAGAGCATGAAGGAGCATACGGTGAATAACACTCCAGATACATTTACATCCGCTGCGGAGCAGGACATGTCCGAAACCCGCCAGGCGTTCCTCACCGGCGAGCGCGCGGAGTTCTTCGCGCATGACCGCCGGTACGTCGATACGATTTTCGACGATGGCGAATCGCCGTTGAAGCATGCCCATGACATCGAACTGAGGTCGAGCTCGTTCAAATGGAAGTATCCGCTGTGGTATTGCTCGGATATCGATGCGAAGGACTGCACGTGGTTTGAGATGGCACGTGCGGGCGTATGGTACACGGACCATATCACGGTGGAGGATTCGACGATCGAGGCGCCGAAGAATTTCCGCCGCTGCCATGACGTGACGTTACGCAACGTGGATTTCGTCAACGCCGAGGAGACGTTGTGGGCCTGTTCCGGCGTGACGTTGGACAATGTGAGCGCGCATGGCGACTATCTGGCGATGAATTGCGCGGATGTGAAAGCCGACAACCTACGTTTGGTGGGCAATTATCCGTTCGATGGCGCAAGGAACGTGGAGATTTCCAATTCCCGTCTGATTTCGAAGGATTGTTTCTGGAACTGCGAGAACGTGACGGTGCGCGATTCGTTCATTTCCGGCGAGTATCTGGCGTGGAACTCGCGTAACGTGACGTTCGAGCATTGCACGATCGAAAGCCTGCAGGGCCTGTGCTACGTGGACCATCTGGTGTTGCGTGACTGCCGGCTCGTCAATACGACGCTCGCGTTCGAATATTCCTCCGTCGATGCCGACGTGCGCGGCACGATCGACAGCGTGTTCAATCCTTCGTCCGGCACGATTCGCGCCGACCATATCAACGAGATGACGCTCGATCCGGCGAAAATCGATCCGACGGCCACGACGATCGTGACAGCCGACGCCGCATAACAGTAGGTAGGATTGGCGGTATGACTTACGATTTCGATACTCCGATCGACCGTTCCGGCACGTACTCGCTCAAATGGGAGGAGGCTGGCGACGCGCTGCCCATGTGGGTGGCGGATATGGATTTCCAGACCGCGCCCGTAATCCGCGAGGCGTTGCGTCGGCGCGTCGAGCATGGCGTTTTCGGCTATTCGATCGTGCCGCCAGAATGGAATCAGGCGTACGTGGATTGGTGGGGACGCGTCATGGGCTTGCCATCGACCCGGATTCGCTGGTGTTCTGCACCGGTGTGGTGCCGGCGATCTCCAGCATGGTCAGGAAACTCACCACGCCGAACGAGAACGTCGTGATCATGACGCCGGTCTACAACATCTTCTTCAATTCGATTCTCAACAATGGCTGCCGTGTGCTTGAATCGCCGCTCGCCTATGACGGCGAAGGACATTACGAGATCGATTGGCTGATTTCGAAACGAAACTCGCGACCCGCAGACCACGCTGATGATTCTGTGCAACCCGCATAATCCGATCGACCGTATTTGGGATTGTGAGACTTTGGAACGTATCGGCGAACTGTGCTGGAAGCATCATGTGACGGTGGTCAGCGATGAGATTCACTGCGATCTGACCGATCCGGGTTTCGATTACGTGCCGTTCGCCTCGGTGGGTGAGCATTGCGCGATGAATTCGGTGACCTGCATGGCTCCGACCAAAACGTTCAACATCGCAGGACTGAATTCCGCGGCCGTGATGATTCCGAATCCGGTGTTGCGTCATAAGGTGTGGCGAGCTTTGAACACCGATGAGGTGGCGGAGCGAACGCCTTCGCCATGGACGCCACCCTGGCCGCGTTCAACGAGGGCGAACCGTGGCTGAACGAACTGCGCGCTTATCTGGCCGGCAACAAGGCGACCGCGCGTGCGATGTTCGACAAATACAACGCTTCGGTGCCGGCCGACCGGCGCATCATCATGGTCGAAGGACATGCCACCTACCTGTTGTGGGTCGACTGTTCGGCCATCACGCATGACACGGATGCGTTGTGCGATTATCTCAAACGCGAGCATAAGGTGATGTTCTCCGAGGGTTCCGAATATGGTGGCAACGGTCATGATTTCGTGCGTATCAACGTGGCCTGTCCGCGTGCACGCATGATCGAGGGTCTTGCACGGTTCATCGACGGTCTGCTCGCGTATCGAGCACAATCGTTTCCAAAGATGGACTGATAAACCCTTGGACTGACGCATGACGGATGCGGCAACGGCCTCTTCAAGGACCATGAAAGGACGCAACATGGTGGTGGTGTTTTTCTCCCGCGCCGGCGAAAACTACGAAGTGGGCGAGGTGACGGTCGGCAATACCGCGAAGCTTGCCCAAGAGGTGGCCCGGCGGACCGATTCGCCGATGATTGAAATCACACGTACCGAGCCTTATCCGGAACGGTACGCCGCGACCTCAGAAATGGTGCAGGAGGAGCAGCGTGTCAACGCGCGTCCGCCGTTCACGCTCAGCGGCGATACCGATGCGCTCGATTCGTCCGATACCGTGTTCCTTGGCTATCCGATTTGGTGCGGCGATATGCCGATGCCCATGTACGCTTTTCTGGAAAGCCGCGACTGGTCCGGCAAAACCATTTATCCGTTCTGCACGCACGGCGGCAGCGGGCTTGGACGGACTCCGGAACGTATCACCGCAATCACCAAGACGACGGTGAAGCCGGGGCTTGCGGTCATGGGGACCGACGCACAGAACAACGCAAGTAAAGCCGCCGAAGCCGTCAGCGGGTGGATCGCCAAATCCGGTCTATAGATTCGCAATCCACATCCGTCCGTTCCGTCTGCTTCAGCACGCCTTCGAGTTGGAGCAGACGGATTTTGGTTTCAATGCCTCCCGCATAACCGGTGAGACTGCGTCAGCGCCGACGACCCGATGGCAGGGCACGATAAGCGCGATCGGATTGCGGTGCACCGCTCCCCCGATGGCGCGTGCGGATACCCTACGCCCGTCCGCACGTTTCAACTCCAATCGACGTGCGAGTCCGCCGTATGAAACCGTTTCGCCGTATGGCACTTTCCGCAGCAATGCCCATGCTTCCTTGCGAAACGGCGTGCCTTCCAGCCGCAACGGCACTTCGGTCCGAGGTATGCAACCTGCAAAGTATTCGTCCAGCCATCGTTTCGCGGCGCCAATCGTCGGCGAATCACCCAAAACCGCGGAATCATCGTCCGCATAGCCTGGCTGCCAATCGAACCACAGGCCGAGCAATGCCGTTTCGTCGGCGATCAGCGTGATGCCGCCAAGCGGCGAATCGTAATGCGACTTCTTTTTCACCGCCGTTATCCACCTTTCCACAAAACACCTATCTCGCCTATGAATGGCGGATTTCGTCTTTCGACACATGTTATCTCGCTTATAGATGGCGGACGGCAAAGTGAAAAGCCGCGCTTTTTACCCCCATACGCTATCTCAGGGGGTCTAAATCGAAAAACATCCGCCATCTATAGTGGAGATAGCATCAGGCAGACCCGCAAATCCGCCATTCATAGGCGAGATAGGACCAAAAACGAAGGAGTTGGCATGGGATACGCACTCATCACGGGAGCGTCCGGCGGCATCGGACGCGAACTGGCGGCGCTGTTCGCAGCGGACGGACATGACCTGGCGATCACCGCCCGCAGCCAGGAACGGCTTGACATGGTAAAAACCAAGCTCGAGCAGCGTTTTGGCGTGCATGTGGTGACGTTCGCCATAGATCTGAGCGAAGCAAATGCGCCGAAGAAACTCCATGATTTCACCACATCACAAGGTATTGCGGTCGACCATCTCGTTAATAACGCAGGCTTCGCTGACTGGACGGATTTTCTCGACGCCGACTGGAACCGGCAAAATGAGATGATGCAGCTCAACATGCATGCGCTCGCTGAGTTGACGTATCGGTATGGCCGAGACATGCGCGCCAACGGGCATGGCAGGATTTTGAATATTTCGTCCGTCGCCTCGATGATGGCAGGCCCATACATGGCGATGTATTTCGCGTCGAAGGCATTCGTGCGCTGCTATCCGAGGCCGTGGCCCACGAATTGCGCGGCACGGGCGTGACGGTGACCTGCGTATGTCCCGGTCCGACCACGACCGGCTTTCAGAAGGCTGCGAATATGAGTGGCCGCAACTTCTTCACCATGACCAAACCGGCCACCGCACGTCAGCTTGCCACGTACGCCTACCGCAGGATGATGCGCGGCTCAACCCTCGCCTACCATGGTCCGCTCACCAAGGCGGGCGCGCTCGCGGAACGGGTTCTTCCCCGCGCTCTGACCCGGCGAATCGCCGCGTTCATGAACGGCGGCAAGCCGCACACGCTTAAGGTTTAACGGCAAATCGCTTGGACGGACGGTAGCAGAGCAGAGCGATGCCGATGAGTACGGCGGTTGCGGCGAGGCTGATCGGGTAGACGATCATGATGGCCTCGAACGTGCGATGCGCGGGGAACACGAACGCGATCCAGGTGATGCGCACGCCGACCACGCCGATTACGGTGAGCAGCGCCGGCACCAGTGAGATGCCGAAGCCGCGCAGATATCCGGACATGACCTCGTACAGCATGCTGAACGTGTAGGCGGAGAACACCATGACGAGTCTGGTGTAGCGACGGAAATGACCTCCGGTGTCGCATCGAACAACGCCAGCAGACTATGGCCGAAGAACAGCACGACGGCGATGGTGACCGCGGTGGCGATGAAATCCTCCAGAATGCAGATGCCAAGCACGCGCTTGCAGCGTCCGATCCGTTTGGCTCCATAGTTTTGCCCGGTGAAGGTGGCGCAGGCCTGGCTGAACGAGTTGAGCACGTAGTAGGCGATGATTTCGATGTTGAACGCGGCGCTGGAGGCGGCCATGACAACGGTGCCGAGACTGTTGATGGCGGCTTGGATGATGATGTTGGCCACGGCGAACACCGCGCTTTGCACGCCGGCGGCAGTCCGATGCGCAGAATCTGACGCAGGGTGAACCAGTCGATGCCGAACTCGCGCAAATCAACATGGATGGCTGCGTCAGTATGAACCAGTCGATACAGCAGAATCATGGAGCTGACGACGTTCGCGATGACTGTGGCCGTCGCGACGCCCGAAACACCCCAATGGAACAATACGACGAAAATCAGTCCCATGGTCACGTTGAGCACGCCGGAAATGGCGAGTACGGCGAGCGGAGCCTGGGTGTCGCCGATGCTGCGGAAGATGGCTGTTTCGAAATTGTATAGCAGGATGACGGGCATGCCGATGAGGTAGATGCGCAGGTATGCGAGCGCCAGGGGGAACACGTCGGCGGTCACGTTGAGCATGCCGAGAAGCGGTCCGGCGAGCAATTCTCCGATGATGGCGACGATCACGCCGCCGATCAGGGCGGTGACGATGGACGTGTGCACGGCGTTGCGCACCGCTTCGCGGCTGCCTCGTCCGATGGCGTTGGCGATGACGACGTTCGCGCCGAGAGCGATGCCGATGAACAGGTTGAGGATGAGTCCGGTGACGGGCGCGTTGGAGCCGACGGCCGCGACCGCGGCGGTGCCGTCGGATTGGGAGAAGTTGCCGACGATCATGATGCCGGATGCGTTGAAGAGTTGTTCCAGAATGCCGGTCGCCGCCACGGGGAGCGCGAATCGCAGGACCTTCGTCCATATGCGCCCGTGCAGCATGTCTATGCCCTGCTTGTTGTGCACCATGTTTTTGCCTCCGCCAGCCGCAGCCGGCTCGTCGTTCGCTTGCGAAGGCATTGTAGTGGCGGCACCAAACGAGGGAACCGCCATGCCGTTTTGTAGGATGCTCTAAAAAAGGGCCATGACGTTTTCGAATTCCCTTTGGCGGCGAGTGGAGTCCGCGCGTTAGTATGAAAGGCATGAGTGAAACCGTTTCAACCGCATCCAACGCGGCCGACGCATGGACGAATCCGCTGCGCGACCCGCGCGATCTGAGACTTCCCCGCATCGCAGGCCCATGCAGCATCGTGATTTTCGGCGTGACCGGCGATCTGTCCCGTAAGAAGCTGCTCCCCGCCATCTACGATCTGGCCAACCGTGGCTTGTTGCCGCCAAGCTTCGGTCTGACAGGCTTCGCACGCCGCGACTGGACCGAGGACCATTTCAAGGACTTCGTCAAGGAGAACGTGCAGGCGCATTGCCGTACGCCGTTCAAGGAATCGACTTGGAAGCAGCTTGCGGCCGGTATCCGTTTCGTACAAGGCACGTTCGATGATCCGAAAGCGTTCGAGCGTCTGTCCGACACGGTCGCCGAGCTTGACCGCGACCGTGGCACGCGCGGCAATCACGCGTTCTACATGTCGGTGCCGCCGCGCGCGTTCCCGCAGGTGTCCCGTCAGCTGGCCGACTGTGGTCTGGCGAAAAGCGACAAGGGCGCTTGGCGTCGTGTGATCATCGAAAAGCCGTTCGGTCATGACCTGGCCAGCGCCAAGGAGCTCGATCGCGTGGTCTCCGAAGTGTTCGACCCGTCGAGCGTGTTCCGCATCGACCATTATCTTGGCAAGGAGACCGTGCAGAACATGCTGGCGTTGCGTTTCGCGAACGCCATGTACGAGCCGATCTGGAACAACAATTACGTCGACCATGTGCAGATCACCATGGCCGAGGACATCGGCGTGGCCGGGCGCGCCGGATACTACGACGGCATCGGCGCCGCACGCGACATCATCCAGAACCATCTGCTGCAGCTTATGGCGTTGACCGCCATGGAGGAGCCCGTCTCCTTCTCCGCCGCCGATCTGACCGCCGAGAAGACCAAGGTGCTCTCCGCCGTGCGCCTGCCCAAGGATCTGGCCGCGCACACCGCGCGAGGCCAGTACGCCGCCGGATGGCAGGGATCGCACGAGGTGGTCGGCTACTTGGACGAGAAGGGCATCGATCCCGAATCCACCACCGAGACCTATGCCGCGATCCGCCTGGACGTCGACACCCGCCGTTGGGCCGGCGTGCCGTTCTATCTGCGTACCGGCAAGCGCCTGGGCAAGCGCGTCACGGAGATCGCCGTGGTGTTCAAACGCGCCCCGCATCTGCCGTTCGAATCGACCGCCACCAAGGAGCTCGGCAAGAACGCCGTCGTGATCCGCGTGCAGCCCGACGAGGGCGTGACCATGCGCTTCGGCGCGAAGGTGCCGGGCGGCACGTCGATGGAGGTGCGCGACGTGTCGATGGACTTCGGCTACGGTCGCTCGTTCACCGAATCCTCCCCTGAGGCATACGAACGCCTGATCCTCGACGTGCTGCTGGGCGACCCGCCGCTGTTCCCCACCACCGAGGAGGTCAACCTTTCGTGGAAGATCCTCGACCCGATCGAGGAGTTCTGGTCGACGCTCGGCCAGCCGCAGCCGTATCGTTCCGGCACGTGGGGGCCGGAGGAGGCCGTTGAAATGCTCGCCCGCGATGGACACCGTTGGAGGATGCCGTGATCATTACCCTGCAAGACACCGAGACCCGCGAGATCTCGGCGAAAATCGACGAACTGCACGAGGAGCGCGGCGAGGCGGCCTGGGCCGTGTGCTCACCCTGCTCATCTCCACCAACGAGGCCGAGCTCGAGCATGATCTCGAAGTCGCCAACAATGCGAGCCGCGAGCATCCCTGCCGTGTGATCGCGGTCGCCCCGAGCAGCCGCAAGATCAGCCCGGAAGAGGAGCATCCCACCTTCCTTGACGCCGAGATCCGCTTCGGCTCCGACGCCGGTGCGGGCGAGATCATCGTGCTTCGTCCGCGCGGCGGTCTGGTCCGTCACGCCGACACCCTGGTGATCCCGCTGCTCGTGCCTGACGCTCCCGTGGTGGCATGGTGGCCGAACGAGGCGCCCGCGAATCTGTCGAAGGACCTGCTCGGCTCCATGGCCAGCAGCCGCATCACCGACGCGATGCACTCCTCGAACCCGCGGCGCACGATGGACGATCTGCGCCGCAACCGCTCCGCCAAGGACGTGGACATGTCGTGGACACGCCTGACCGTATGGCGTGCGATGATCGCCTCGATGCTCGACCAGCCGCCGCACCTGCCGGTGAGCAATGTGCGCGTGACCGGGCAGAAGGATTATCTGCCGTTGGATCTGCTGGCCGCATGGCTGCGACTGCGCCTGAACGTGCCGGTGATGATCGAGGAGGATCCGAACGCCACGGCCGTCACCGGCGTGTACCTGACGCGCGGCGACGGCGTGCTGAGCCTGGAGCGCCCCTCCACCGACGACGGGTTCGCCGTGATCAGTGTGCCCGGCCAGTCGCCGCAGACCATCAGCGTGCCCGCGCGCACGCTTGAGGAATGCCTGAGCGAGGAGCTTGGCCGCCTCTACCCCGATGAGATCTACAGCGAGGTCGTCTCGCAAGGACTAGATCTCGTCAAGCCCAGGCAGTAGCCACCGAGCGTCGAACCATAATACAAGGAGTGAACGTGACAGAACGTAAAACCGTCGTATACCCCAATCCGCAGGTACTGGCGGAGGCTGTGGCCGCGCGCACGCTGCTGACCATCATCGATCTGCTGGCCGAGCCGAATCGTAAACGTGTGGATATCGCCGTGACCGGCGGCACCGACGGTAACCGTGTGTTCGCCGCGATGAACGCCAGCCCGCTGAACGATGCCGTGGACTGGAGCCGTGTGCACGTGTGGTGGGGCGACGAGCGCTTCGTGGCGGCCGATGACGACGACCGCAACGCGAAGCAGGCTCGCGAGGCCTGGTACGGTGCGCTTGTGGAAAGCGGGCGCATGCCGGCGGCGAACATCCATGCGATGCCGGCCGATACCCGCGGCGCCGAGGAGATCGCCGCCGCCTCCCCCGAACAGACCGATGCGGTGCTGGCCGAGGCCGCCGCGGAGTACCAGCGCGAGCTCATCGAGCAGTTGGGCGAGAATCCGGCATTGGATATCGCGATGTTCGGCATGGGGCCGGACGCGCATTTCGCGTCCCTGTTCCCCGACCACGGCGAGGCCGAGATCGACGACCCGCACGTGCTGGTCGCAGGCGTGCGCGATTCGCCGAAACCGCCGCCGCTGCGCCTGACATTGACCGTGCCGATGATCGCCCGGTCGAAGCATACGTGGGTGTTCACCTCCGAAGAGCGTAAGGCCGGCGCGGTCAAGGCCGCCTTCGCCCAGCGCAACAACCCGCATGCCCCAAGCTCCTACGCCGATGGCGAGGAACTGCTCTGGCTCATTGACGAGGGTGCCGCTTCCAAGTTGTGAGGTTCATCCGAAACAGGTAACAGGGGGTGTCCCGCGACTCATGCCGTGAGACACCCCTTTTTTTTGAGTGTTGATTGATTGTTGAGTGTCGTTTTGACGCAGGTTCCCGCTGGACTGCAGCTTCGTAGGCGGTTTCGCGTTTCCGTAGGCGGTTGCCCCAAGTATCGGGGTCATGGAAAAGGCCGGTTTCCGGCCTTTTCCGCAGCAGGCTCCCAAGACCAACCACCTATGGAACGCAAAAACCACCTACGGAATCCCAATCCGCCGCCTATTTCGCCCCATAGCTTCCGAAAACCTCTCGGAAGGAGGTTAGACGATGGCATTAGACTCCCCTAGAAACGCAAATGGGATGCATCACAACCACAAGTACCATTCGTTCTGCTTACGGAGCGACACTATGCTCCGTCAATGCAACGGTACGGCAATATCGCAGCTCAGTAATATGCATATGCCAGAGGTCTTGCAATGGAACACATCGCAAGACCTCTGGCATATCCGCCCTGACACAGAGGCAAGGAAAAGATCAGGCTTCGATCTCTTCGCGGCCCGGCTCGGCCCACAGGGTGTGGAACGCGCCCGGCTGGTCCACGCGCTGGTAGGTGTGGGCGCCGAAGTAGTCGCGCTGGCCCTGGATGAGGGCGGCCGGCAGACGCTTGGAACGCAGGCCGTCGAAGTAGGACAGCGACGAGGCGAACGCCGGGGTCGGCAGACCGTTGATGGCGGCCTGGGCGACCACGTTGCGCCAGGACTTCTCGGCGTTTTCGATGGCGTTCTTGAAGTACGGGGCGAACAGCAGTGACACGTTGGCCTCGCCGGATTCGAACGCTTCGGAAATGCGGTTGAGGAACTTCGCGCGGATGATGCAGCCGCCACGCCAGATGCGTGCCACGGCGGCGAGGTCGATGTCCCAGCCGTATTCCTTGGCGGCGGTGGTGATCTCGTTGAAGCCCTGTGCGTAGGCGACGATCTTGGAAGCGTAGAGGGCCTGGCGGATGTCTTCGATGAAGGCCTTCTTCTCGTCGTCGTTCAGGTTGAGCTTGCCGTCGGGGCCGGCGAAGCCCTGCTTCTGGGCTTCCTCACGCAGGTCGGCTTCGGAGGACAGGCCGCGGGCGAACACGGCTTCGGCGATGCCGGTGACCGGCACGGCGAGGGACAGTGCGGTCTGCACGGTCCAGGTGCCGGTGCCTTCATGCCGGCGTGGTCGACGATGAGGTCGACGAGCGGCTTGCCGGTCTTCTTGTCGACCTGGTGCAGCACTTCGGCGGTGATTTCAATGAGGTAGGAGTCGAGTTCGGTCTTGTTCCACTCCTCGAACACGTCGCCGATCTCGGCCGGGGTCATGCCCAGGCCGCGGCGCATGAGGTCGTAGCTTTCGGCGATGAGCTGCATGTCGGAGTATTCGATGCCGTTGTGCACCATCTTGACGAAGTGGCCGGCACCGTTCAGACCGATGTGGGTCACGCACGGTTCGCCTTCGGCCTTGGCCGCGATGGATTCGAAAATCGGCTTCAGGGTCTTCCAGGATTCCTCGGAACCACCCGGCATCATGGACGGACCAAGCAGGGCGCCTTCCTCGCCACCGGACACGCCGCAGCCGACGAAGTGCAGGCGCGGGCGCTGATTTCCTTCTCGCGGCGGATGGTGTCCGGGAAGTAGGCGTTGCCGGCGTCGACGATGATGTCACCCGGCTCCATCAGGTCGGCGAGCGCGTTGATCATGGCGTCGGTCGGCTCACCGGCCTTGACCATGATGATGGCGGTGCGCGGCTTGACGAGGCTGTCCACGAATTCCTCAAGCGTCTTCGCCGGATAGAACTCACCTTCGCCGCCATGCTCGTTCATGAGCTTTTCGGTACGGGCGTAGGTGCGGTTGAACACGGCCACCTTGTTGCCGTGGTGAGCGAGATTGCGTGCGAGGCTGCCGCCCATGGCAGCCAGACCGACGACGCCGACGTTTGCTTCAGCTGACATACTGTTCCCTTTCATGGAGAAACGTAGTACTTTTTATGAACCTTCCCCAGTGTAGCCCCGAGCGCACCCAAAGCGACGGCCCATCTCAGGGATGACGGGCCGTCAACCAATCACATGGTTTCAGTTCGTTTTCGTAGGCACGATGGTGCGTACGAATCGCATGGCTTCGGCTGGGGTGAACGACGGCACGTAGGCCTGCGCGACGGCAAGCGAGATCTGCGGCAGTTTCGCCGGATCCGGATAGCAGATGTACACTTTGGCTTCATCCGGATGGAACTTGAGTTTGAAGCGGAACAGGGAGTGGAATCCGTAAGCCGGTTCCATGATGTCGGCCACCATCTGCAGCACGTGGTCGAGTACGGCGCTCTCCCCCTGTTCGTGGCCTTCGCCGCTCATGCCGGCAAGTGGCGCCGCGGACAGCTCATGAATCGCACTTCGCCTTCGTCGCGCAGCCGTTCGGCCATGCGGGCGATGAGGAATTCCATGATGCCGTTGACGCTGTCGGTACGGTGACGCATGAAGTCGAGCGTCCATCCGACCACTTTGCCGTTCTCATAGGTCGGCAGCCAGCTGGTGACGCCCAGCACCTTACCGTCCGCGTCCACCGCGTACAGCAGTTTGACGCGTGGATCGACCAGCTCGTCCACGCCACCCAGGGTGAAGCCCATTTCAGGCAGGGCCTTCTCGCCGGCCCATTGCGTGGAGATCTCACGGATCTGCGTCTGCACGGAGAACGGCGATTCCTTGAATGTGGCGAGCACGTCGGTGATGCCGTCGCGCTTGGCTTTGTTGATGGCGGTGCGTACGTCCTGCCATTTCTTGCCGCGCGTCTGCCATGCGGCCGGGTCGATCACCATTTCGGTGCCGACGTCGAGCGCGTTCCAACCGGCGGAGACCAACGCGTCACGTTGTTCGGCGTGCACGCTGTAGAACACCGGCGTCAGGGAACGTTGGGTGCAGAAGCCGGCGAACGCATGCAGATCGTCCTCATACTCGTCGGGGTCGCCGAAAGGTCCGGTGACGGTCAACGCGATGCCATACGACACGCGGTAGGCGATGGCGGAACGGCCGGTGGCGGAGAACCAGTAATCGTTGCCTTTCCAAGTGGCCATGAACGACATGGATTCGCCGCCGAGTCCGATGATCTCGTCCACGCGGTGGCGGTACGCGTCGTTGATCATGGAACGGTCACGCAGGCCATCCCATGTGCAGCACAGCGCGACCAGCCAAAACATCGGTCCGACGCACTGGTAGACGATTTCGGAAAGCAGTCCGACCGGAACGAACGCCGGTTCCACGCCACTTAGCAGGCCAATCGGCAGCAAACGCTGCACGTAGTCTGCGATCAGATCGACCAGCAGCGGCGTTTCGTTGAAGCCGGACGGCATGGACAGGCCGTAGCCGACGTACAGCAATCCCAGTAATACGAATGCGGCGAACGTGATGGCGATACCGCGCAGCACGGTCTCGCTTTTCGTGCGAATGGTGAAACATGCGCGGAACAGGATGATGATGACGATGCACAGCAGCGGCAACGCCATCGTGGCCAGCATCGCGTGGAATGCGCCGTGCCGTTGCAATGCGGATATCGCATCCATGTATGCACCGGCGTCGGGGCCGTCCACGTAGGACAGCGGAATAGCCACATAGAACACCGTCGATAGCGCAATGGTGCATGCGTTGAACACGATGCTGAGCGTGGCGGCGAGATGACGGCCTCGATACAGACCCCAGGCGATGAGCAGCAGCATCAGCGTCGGCATGATGGATACCAGCCAGTTGCCGGGCATGGTGAGGCGCATCATGCGGTACTGCGTGAAGCAGTCCGTATGCGAGGCGCCGCTGAGGCAGTCGACCACACGTCCGGTGTCGAAGTCGGTGGAGCCGGTCAACAGTCCGAACATGGACAGCAGGCCGAACGATTGGCGTGACGAGACGGCGACGAGCGAACCGATGGCCTGCACGCCCGCGACGATGCCGATAAGCCGACGCATTTCGTAGATGGCGCCATGCCGGTATTCGTCGCCATGCGTGCAGGAGCCATCAGATAGCCGAGCACGTGGCCAATCACCGAAGTGGCAAGCAGGCAGTAGTCGCTCACCTCGCCTCGGTAGAGGAACATGATGAGCACGACCGCATAGCCGATCACGCGGATACGGCGGCGCCACAGCATGGTTGTGAACGCGCTGGCGCACATAAGGGTGCCGGCGACGAGAATCAGCGGACCAAGGATGGCGCCATCATGCGAGATCGCATGCCATTGGGGCTGCGCCCGTCGGATAGGGAGCACAGTCCCATGCCCAAGGCCACGCCACCCAGTGTGGTGATGACGGACACCCATGCGGTTTTGATTTTGCCGATCACCGATTCGGCCAGGCCGAACGCAACCAGCATGAGCGGAACGTCGATGAGCAGACGGCCCAGATTCGGCACGTACAGCATGGATATCGGCGCGGTGTACCAGCGGCCGCGTGCGAGCGCTTCGAAACTTACTTTGGCCAGGCTCGGCGGGAACGGCTGACGTATGAGCGCGCACACGATCTGCGTGCCCACGTTGATGAGGATGACGAACAGCACGAGGCAGACGGTGAGCAGGTGTCGTCTGATCCATCCGGCCAGATCGGCGAGCAGCGCGCAGAAGCCGAACAGTGGTTTCGCGGGTGATGCCTCGGCTGGTTTAGCAGGCGCGGTTTGCGTTTGAGTCATTTCTTTCCTTTTCTGGGATTCTCAGGCTTGCGGGTTTGTGTTCAGGATCGTCATATCGTGATGCGTTTGAGATTCGGATAGTCGGATAGGTTCGGGTTCGCACCATCCAGTCCGGTGTCGTGGCCGAATACGGCGAGCCCGTAACGCAGCACGTCCTGCACGGCGTGCCAGTCGTGTGCGTTGCCGGACGATTCGACGGCGGCGACGCGCATGCCGGCTTTCGCCGCGACCGGCGCGATTGTTTTGACGTTGCGTATTGAGGTGGTGTCCTTCTCCCCCGCGCCTATGATGAGCATCTGATGGGTGGGCGCGTGGTTGCGGATGGCGTTGACCGGCACTTGGTTCTCATAGGCTGTGGTGTCGCCGTCGAAGAACCGGTCGATCATTTCCTGTCGGCTGCCGTTGGTCGGTTTGATTTCGCTGTCGGTGGGAATCATGGTGCCAAACAGGTCGGGATGGTTCACGCCGATCTGCAGCGAACATGTGGCGCCTTGCGAGAATCCGGCGATGGCCCAATCCTTGGCATCCTGTGCGGCGGGCAGGTTGGTTTTCACCCAGTCGACCACGTCCTGCGTCAGGTAGGTCAGCGCATTGCCGTACACCTTCGAATCCACGCATAGCGTGTTGTGCGAATCGGCGCCAAGCTGATCGGCTGCGATGACGATTGGGCGAGTCCGTCGTGGGTTTTCGCATATCCGTCCATCATGGTTTGGATGCCGCCGGCTTGGAAGACGCGTCCCGGACTGCCCGGCTGCCCGCTCAGCATGAGGACGACCGGCAGGGCCGGCTTGCGTTTCGAGTCGGCCAATGCCGCCGGAGGCAGGTAGACGAGGCTTTGCGTGCTTCAAACTGCGATTTCGTGGCCGGAATGTCGATTTTGTTGACGGTTCCGTTCGCCGGAATATTGCGGATTGTGCCGTTGGCGGCCTGTTTGCGCCACTGTGCGACGGTGATGAGGTCCTTGCGTTTGGCCAGTCCGGTCAGATCGGCTTGGCTGTAGGAATCCTCGCCGAACAGCGAGCCGATGGTGGCGTATTCGCCGTACGATTGGTCGATGCCGATCGCCGCGGCCAGTATCGCGAATACGGTCAAGATGGCCGCGGCCACGCGCATCATGCCCCTGCTCAACACGATATGCGCGATGGCGAAACCAGCGATGGCGAAACCAGCCGCCACCCAAGACATCACACGGGATCCCAATCCGACGCCGAACACCACGAACACGTCGGACAGCAGCCAAGCTACCACATAGCCGACCATTCCGGACACGGCCTCAACGCCGATCGGCAGCACGGTAGCCAGTATGCGTCCGTCCCGTTTCGAAACGGCCGCGCTAACCAGCAGGATTACGGACAGCACTGCGACGACGGCGAACGCCGCCGCCGGAAACCAGCCTCCGACCAGGCTTATGTTCATAAGCCACTGACGCATATTTCCCATCCCCAACATATAGGTTTTCCTTCAACTTGACAGTTGTAGTACGCAAAATAACGGGCACGCGTCATCCTTATGGCTGATTTCGCCTCAAAACTCAGGGAAAACCCTGAAACCGCCGTGAACCGTTCGCTATTGGCGTATGGTTTTGGCTATGACATACGTATTCGAAGCATCGAACGTGCGCTGTTCGATTATGGTCGACGGCGAACGCCGCACCATATTCTCCGGATTGTCCTTCGCCATCGAGCCTGGCGAAATCGTGGACTTGGTCGGACCGTCCGGCGCAGGCAAGAGCTCGCTGCTGACCGCTTTCGCACGGCTCAATCCGCGCGCGTCAGGCGATTTACGGTTGGATGGCCGTTCCGCCGACGATTTCACCCCGCAGCAGTGGCGCGCGCAGGTCGCGTACCTGCCGCAGAAGCCGGTGCTGTTGGGCGAGACGGTGGCGCAGGCGATTCGTCTGCCGTTCACGCTTGCCATACGCCAGTCGGCGAGAACGAAGCAGGGACCACGCAGGATCTCCCCCACCGACGCGTTGCCGGACGGCAGAATCCGTGAGACCTTGGACAATATGGGTTGCGCCGACATCGATCTGAACCGTCCGCCACACGACTTGTCCGGCGGTCAGGCGGCGCGCGTGAGCCTTGCGCGCACGTTGCTGACCCGTCCGAAGGTGCTGCTCGCCGACGAAGTGGACGCCGGATTGGATGACGACAACGCCGAGAAAGTGGCGCGTATCCTCGCCAAAGCGGCGGCGGACGGCATGGCGATCGTTCGTATCCGGCACCGGCCGCCGGATGGCCGTGCCACACGTGTCATGCGTCTTGCCGATGGCACGCTCACGCAGTCCGGCAACGCCGAAGCGGACGGTACTGCGACGGGTAGTACTTCGACGGGTAACACGGTAGAAGGGAGCGTCGCATGAACGGCAACTACTATGCGATCGACATCTGGGGTCTCATCGCCGCGCTGGTGATGGTGGCCATTGCCGCCGGCATCTCCGAAACCATGCGTATGGGTGTGGGACGTACGTTGCTGTGGTCGCATGCCGAGCTTTGCTGCAATTGTGCGCGATGGGCTTCATCATGGAGTACGTCATCCGTTCGAACAATCCGTGGCTGGTGCTGCTGCTGGTGGCGTTCATGCTCATCGCGGCCGTGCAGATCACTCTTTCGCGTGCGAAAGGTGTTCCGAAGGGCTTGGCTGGACCGGTGTTCCTGAGTCTGGTCGTGACCATGCTCATCATGATCTCGTTGGTCACCGAGCTCATCATCCGTCCGCAACCGTGGTATGCGCCGCAATTGGTGGTGCCGTTGACCGGCATGCTGCTGGGCAACACTGTTTCGGCGTTGGCGGTGGGGTTGAGCCGCTTCTTTGAAAGCATGAAGGAACGTCGTGACGAAGTGGACACGCTGCTGGCGTTGGGTGCCACCACGTGGGAGGCGGCACGTCCAAGTATCGTCTCGTCGATCCGTCTGGGATTGCTGCCCACCACCGCGTCGCTCGCCTCCGCCGGCATTGTGACGGTGCCGGGCATGATGGCCGGTCAGATCATCGCCGGCGGCAACCCCATCGACGCAGCGAAATACCAGTTCATGATTCTCGCCACCATCGCGGCGCTTACGCTGCTGGCGGACAGCATCATCATGCTGATGGTCTATAAACGTTGCTTCACCGCGCTCGACCAGTATCAGCCGGTCAACAGCTGATACTGCGATATCCCGTATAGAAAAAGCCGTTCATTCCTTGCGATTGCTGGAATGAACGGCTTTTTGCTTGACCGTTGACGTACGTCAGCGGGAGCGGAACGGCGCCTTGCGGATCTTCGCATGCTTGCGGTACGGCTTACCCTGCCTTTCGCCCGCATGCTTGTCGTGGCGTTCTCCGTGACCGCCACGACGACCGGAATCGCCATACTTGGCTTCCATGCGACGGTCATAACGCTTCGCGTCCTCGCCTCGCTCGTCATGAATCACGCGGATTTCCTTGCGATGGATGCGTTTGCCGCCCTGACGGCGGTCGTCGCGTTCGTCGCGGTTCCTGCGGTATTGGCGATCGTCCTCGTAACGGCGTTCGGCACGGGCTTCGGCCTTGCGCTGCTTCTTGGTCGGCGCGCCCTGCTTTTTCGCATACTGCTTTTTGCCGGGCTTCCTATCGGATTGGCCACGCTGATCGGAACGCTCGTCGGAGCGCCGCTTGCGATTGTCGGTTCCACGCTGTTCGCCGGCTTCGGCACGCTGCTGCTCATGCAGCCGCGCGTACTTTTCGCGACGCTTGTTGTTGCGCTTCTCCTCGTGCTTCTCGCGCTTCTCCTCTTGGATTTCAGGATGTTCCCAACGATGCTCGCGTGCCTCGTATTCGCGGTTGTCGCGGCCTTCGAACTTGGCGGCGCGACGTTCGGCGCGATTCTGTTTCGGTTCGAAACGCTGCTCGCGTTCGGCGACTTCGGCGCGCTCTTCACGTCCCTTGCGATTCGCGCGGTCCTTGCGTTCGGACTTGAACGGCTTGCCGCCCTTGTCCTTGCCCCGGTCCTTGTTGCGTCCACCGGAACGGTTGCGTCCGGAGCGCCCGCCGTTTTCCGCGGAACCGTCGCCGCCCTTGCCATGCCTGCGACGCGGATTGCCCGCCGGCTGGGACTGCTCAAGCGTCCAACCGAAACGCGGTTCGACCGACTCGCCCACCAATTCCAACACTTCCGGGGAATCGTGGGTCACTTCGATCGGCTTGACCTTCAGTCCGGCCTCATGCAGCATGCGGCGGGTGCGGCGGCGCTGGTTCGGCAGAACGATGGTCACCACATCACCGGAATGGCCGGCTCGCGCGGTACGTCCGGAGCGGTGAAGGAACGATTTCGGGTCCTCCGGAGGCTCCACCTGCACCACGAGCTCCACGCCGGACACGTCGATGCCGCGGGCGGCCACATCGGTGGCGACCATGACGTTCACGTCGCCGGATTCGAAGGCTGCGAGATTGCGATCACGCTGGTTCTGGCTCAGGTTGCCGTGCAGCTCGGCCGCCGGAATGCCGTTCTTCGTCAGGTCCTTGGCGAGCTTCTGGGTCTGGAATTTGGTGCGGGTGAACAGGATGCGGCGTCCCTTGCCGGAAGCGAGGGTGCGGACCAGCTCATGACGGTCGCCCTGCGTGGTTTCGAACACGTGGTGGGTCATTTCGTCGACGGCCGCGGTGGCGGAGTCGACGCTGTGGATCTTAGGATCGGTGAGGAACGTGTTCACCACCTCGTCGACGCCATGGTCGAGGGTGGCGGAGAACAGCATGATCTGCGCGTCGAACGACACTTGGCCGAGCAGGCGCTTGACCGGCGGCAGGAAGCCCATGTCGGCCATTTCGTCGGCTTCGTCGATCACGGCCACTTCGACCTTCTCCAAGGTCAGCGCATGCTGTTCGAGCAGGTCCTCAAGACGGCCCGGGCATGCGACGACGATATCGGCGCCGGCCCTTAGATCGCGGATCTGGCGGGCGTAGCGCACACCGCCATACACGGTGGTGGTGGTCATGCCGTACATCTGCGCGAGCGGCATCAGCACGTCGTTGATCTGGTTGGCCAGCTCACGGGTCGGAGCGAGCACCAGACCGCGCGGGTGCGGCAGGAAATCGTCGGCGCGCCGTTCCTCGGCATGCCCCTTGCGCACCTGTTCCACCTCATGGCGGAACTGGCTCATGTTCTCGTACTCGTCGGCGTCGACCTCACCTAGGCGTGCGACCAGCGGAATCGAGAACGCCAGGGTCTTGCCGGAGCCGGTACGGCCTCGGCCGAGAATGTCACGACCGGCCAGGGAATCGGGAAGGGTGTCGGCCTGGATCGGGAAAGCGGTTTTCTTGCCATCGGCCGCGAGCACGCGTACCAACGGGCCGGGAACGCCGAGTTCGGCGAACGTCTGGGGGCGTTCCTCCTCCTCGCCCGCCTCATCGAAATCGGCGGCGAGGGCATCTTCATTTTCAATCACAGCGGTATCGGGCACAATGGCCTTTCATGTCAAACATTGCGCACGTTGCGCAAACCTGTTAACAATAGCCCATGCCCGATACTTTTGCCTTGGCTGTGACTGGTGGCCGACGCTACCGGTAGTTGCGTTCGATGAGGATGTCGGAAACCGTCAGATTCGCGTCGTTGACGAGGTTGAACAGCACCACTTCGGCCAGTTCCGCGGCGCTCATGAAGGAATGCTGCTTGTCCAACGACACGTAATCGTGGCTGTCATGGTAGAAGTCGGTGTCGATGCCTCCCGGATACACGCCCACAACCTTCACACTGGTTCCCTTGTAGGCCGCCTTGAGGCTTGTCGTATACCCCTTCTCACCCCACTTGGTGGCGCAGTAGACGGATTCGTTGGCGTTGCCGCGTGTGGCGGCGGTGGACATGACATTGGCGATTTTGAGGTCCTGCTCGCCGTCGGCCTTCAATGTTTCGACGCTCCACAGAATCATGCCTTTGAGCCCCTTAAGGCACTTGTCCACGTCGGCGGCCTCGTAGTCGACCGGCTTTTTGAACGACGGCTGTCCCGCGTTGTTAATGAGCAGGTCGATGTGGCCGATCTCCTTGATGGCCGCGACGGAGTCCTTCACGAACGCCTCGTCGCTGATGTCGCCGACGAAGGCGCGGTATTCGTCCGCGCCGAACGTGCGGGACAGTTCCTCCTGACGGGCCGTGTTGAAATCGATGCCGGCCACGAACCAGCCTTTGCCGATCAGCTGACGTGCCAGCTCATATCCCAAGCCAAGCGCGGAACCGGTCACAATCGCGATTTTCTTTCCTGCCGCAGTGCTCATGTTGTCTCCTTTGCCACATTGCGCAATCGCTTATAGATACCATCATAAAACGTATGCGAAGCAACACGTCAATCGATTGACGAAAACGGCAATGAAAAAACGCCCGCCGACCTTTTTGGCCGACGGGGCGTTGAACTAGCAGCGTGAGATGCGATCCGTTACAGGATGTCCGGATCGTCCTTGGCGATGGTGCCGGTCGCCTTGCCGATGGCCTTCAGGCGTGGTAGGCGACGAGGATGACGACGGTGCCGATGGCGATGCCGTTGAAGGAGATGCCGTTGAAGGCGAACTCGAACTGGCCGACGGCGATGATCATGGTGATGGCGGCCACCATGACGTTGACCGGCTTGTCGAAGTTGACCTTGTTCTCAACCCAGATGCGGATGCCGACCATGCCGATCATGCCGTACAGCAGGGTGGTCACGCCGCCGAGCACGCCGGCGGGGATGGTGTTGATGATGGCGCCGAACTTCGGGCACAGGCTCAGGATCAGCGCGAACGCGGCGGCGCACCAGTATGCGGCGGTCGAGTAGACCTTGGTGGCGGCCATCACGCCGATGTTCTCGCCGTAGGTGGTGGTGCCGGAGCCGCCGCCGAAACCGGCGATGGTGGTGCCGAGACCGTCGGCGAACAGCGCGGTGCCGATCTGGTCGTCATAGTCGCGGCCGGTCATCTGGGAGACGGACTTGACGTGGCCGACGTTTTCGGCAACGAGTACGAGCACGACCGGATGAACATCGGCAGGATGGTGAAGTCGACCTGCGGCAGACGGAATTCCGGCAGACCGACCCATGCGGCCTTGCCGATGGCTGAGAAGTCGACCTGGCCACGGAAGCAGGCGTACGCGTAGCCGATGATCACGCCGATGAGGATGTTGAGTCGGCCGAGCAGACCCTTGAACAGCACTGCGACGAGCAGCACCGCGACGAGGGTGACGATGGCGGTGTCGGGAGCGACTTTGAAGTTGTTCCACACGCTCGGAGCAGGTTGAAGCCGATGATGGCCACGATGGCGCCGTTGACGACCGGCGGCATGATGATGTCGATCCACTTGGCGCCCGCGTAATGGACGAGCACACCGATCAGGGCCAGCAGGATGCCGGTGACCATGATGCCGAAGGATGCGACGGCGAGGCCCTTGTGGGCGCTGGCGACGGCCGCGATCGGGCGATGAAGCCGAAGGACGAGCAGGTAGCTCGGCAGCATGTTCTTGTTGATCAGCAGGAACAGCGCGGTCGACATGGCCGTGAAGAACAGGGTGGTGGATGGGTCGAAACCGGTCAGAATCGGCACCAGGAACGTGGCGCCGAACATGGCGATGACGTGCTGCGCGCCGATTTCCGCGGTGCGCGGCCAGGTCAGCCTCTCGTCAGGTTCGACGACCTCGCCGGGCTTCAGCGTTTTGCCGTCGCCGTGGAGCTTCCACGTGAACAGGCCCGCGATTGGATTGGACATGCGATTGTCTCCTAACTCTCTTTACGACGCGCAACAAGAACGCGCGCCGCGCAATCACACGCCATTGTAGCGGAAGCGCCGATACGTGACGCCCCACAGAGCGATAGGGGGCTAAATCGCAGTCACAAAACGTATACCGGCAGCCGTCACAGGTGACGGTCGACGGCGTGCACCACGTCCACCAAATCGCCGTTCGACAGCACGGGACGCTTGAATTCACGCCAATCATCCACTTTCACCACCCAGCGACCATCCGTCTCGTCGAGTACGGGACGCGCCGTCTGCTCCCAACGGAACCGCTTGTGCGTTCGTCCGGTGGCGGGGTCGCGGCGCGAATAGTGGAAGCACGTGCAGTTGGTGATCTTCCATTCGTCGGAGGCCGCACGGTGCATGAATTCCTCGTCGGACAGGTCTTCCAAGGTGAGCATGAGCGCCAGCATGAGGTCGCCGTGGCTGACCATCACCACGGATTCCGCATCGGATTTGCGGTTCAGGGACGTGAGCAGGTTGTGCACGCGGTTCTCGGCCACGTCGGCGATGGACTCGCCGCCGGCGGACGCCAGTACAGCGGATCGGTGTTCTTGAACATCCAGTTGCGCGCGTAGTTGGTTTTGAAATCGTCCTTCGTGATGGTGTTGATCTCACCCCAGGAGCGTTCGCGCAGCACGCGAGTCTCCTCCATTTCGCTTTCGGCAGGGCCATCGTGGCCGCCGTCTCACGCGTACGCACGTACGGCGAAACGAGGTAGCGGTCGAACAGCGGCTGCTGCGCGACGAGCCAACGGCCGATGCAGTCGGCCTGCTTGCGTCCGGTGGCGGTGAGCCTCCACGAACGGTCCGGCACGGTGACATTGTCCTGCGTATACAGCGAGTTGTCACCCTGTTCGCCGGCGCTGATGATGACGTTCGCCTCCGACTCGCCATGTCGGATCACATACAGATCAAGGGGCATTCCCATATTCGTTTATTCCTTCGCTTTCATCCACATCCTGCGCGCACGTTCCTTGTTCCGCCGTTCATTCGGCCGGTGGCGCGCATCATCATTGAATGCTTCCACCGTAGCTGATTCGCGCGTGTTTCGCACGCGCGGACACGTCGATTTCACGATTGGCACACCCGAATTTCGCGGTGCCGTCACCGGCGGTTCACCGCAACCGGCGTGGTAGACGCCGTGATCGCAATCACTCCGGCCAGATGCCGTTCTGCGCGTACTTGGTGCGGTACTCCCCCGGCGTCATGCCGGAATGTTTTTTGAACACCTTCGAGAAGTGGCTTTGCGACCGGTATGCGAGGATCTGGGCGATCTCGTCGAAGCTGTATTCCGAGTATTTGAGCATGTTCTCGGCCGCTTCCATACGCTTGTCGGTGATGTATTGCGATATGGCCGTGCCCGTTTCGCGTTTGAACAGCTCCGACAGATACGTGGGATTCAGATGCACATGCTCGGCGAGGATGGGCACGGTGATTTTCTCATGCAGATGGTAGTGGATGTAGTCCAGGCATTCGTTGACGGCTTTGGAATGTGTTTCCGCCTTCTGCATGTCGGCCATGGCCCATGTGAAGAATGTCATCATGTCGGTGTGCAGGCGGCGCACGTCGTCGGGCGTTTTGCAGTTTTCCAGGTTCTGGATGTACAGGTCGGAGGCGTTGTAGCGTCCTCCTCGTCCATACCGCCTTCGATGGCGAAACGTGTGGCGAGCGTGATGGTGGTGACGAACCGGTATTTCGCGTTTTTGAGCGGATCGTCCGACAGGTAGCCGTACAGTCCGGAGTCCCACAGACGTGTGCTTTCGGCGATGGCGTTGATGTCGCCGGAACGCATCATGTCGTATTGCTTCATTTCCTCGACGTACCGGTGGTGCCGAACACGATCCTCGCGGGAGAGGAAGTCAAGTATCTCAGCTTCGCTTCGTCAACAACAGCCATGATTCTCCCCGCTATTTCCGATCGTCCAAATCGAATCCTCCCTCAAGGATAAAGCTCTTCAGCAGCTTCGTGGCGAGAAGATTCGCCGTGAATTGGGAGACCGGACTATCCGGCTTATCGAAAAACGCCTTTGCCAAAGACCTGTTAACCGACGCTTTCAACCGGTCGAATCGTCCGAATTCGTTCAGGGTTGTCTCTGTAAGGTCAAGCCGCATCATCTCGTTGAGCAACGCCCCATCCACGTCAAACGCCTTGGTGATTTGCTCCACTTGGCTGTTTTTGGCGCTGTTCGCGTAATATGTGATGTAGTCGCGTAGCGTCTTGCCTTCCTCCAACTCGATTTCGCCACGTTCCACATCATGCATGAACAGTTCGGCATACCGTTGTTCCTCTTGGCTGAGCGAAGCGAACGACTTATGCAACTCCTCCTCGCTGATGCCAACAGGGCCGGATCGCCTCCGCCAAGCGCCTTGAGCCATTTGGTGAAGTTGGCGTTCATGTAATCCGTATCAATCAATCCTGTATCTATCTCAGTGATATGGCCGTCAAGTTCATATGGTGCTTCCGGACCGCTGCCGGAACCTTCGCCGCTGCTGAACATTTCCTTATACCGCTGTACAAGAATCAGATATGTCCGTTCATCAAGCTTCGGCCGCACAACCTCCACGGATCCATCGTCATGGGTGACGGAGTATTCCTGCTGTTCCCAAGTGAAACCTTGCACTTTGGCGGATTCCAGGAAATCATTGAGTTCCACGAACAGTTTTGCGAACTTGCGGCATGCCTCCACCGATTCCGGCAGTCGCATGAAATCTTCCACGCCTCCGGCACTGAACACGGAGGCGATTTCTTCGAAACGCGCATCCATCAGGCGCACGTTTTCCGGCAGTTTCTGCACGAACAGATCGAGCGGCTTGTCTCCGGAATACAGTTTTACCGCCGCTTCGATATACCCCTTCATGGTGTGTGGCTTGCGGTAGTAGCGAATAGTTCCGAAAGGCTTATCGGGACCGAACAGTCGATTCGTGCGACTGAACGCCTGGATGATGTTCTCATAGTCGATGATTTTGTCGAGGTACAGCGTGTTGACCCACTTGGAGTCGAAACCTGTCAGCATCTGATCAACCACGATCAGCAGATCCAGCCGTTTCTCACGGTGCTGGTCGACCGTCAGGTATGGACGCTTGTGGGAAAGCCGCGCGGTGATGTCTTTCTTCATCTTCGGCCATGTGGGGATGATGAAATCCTTGTCGAACAGTTCGTTGTAATCGCCGATGATTTCCTTAAGCGCATCCTCCTTGAGAATTGCGCCGTCGGAATTGTCGACGTTGGGGTCGAACAGCGCGGTCACGTGCATCTGCGGAGCACGTTCCTTGAACAGATGGTAATAGCTGATCGCCTCGGGAATGGAACTCGTGGCCAGCATCGCATGGAATTTGTTGCCTCTGCTCAGCAAGGGGAATTGGTCGAGAATATCCTCCACGACCTTGTCTTCATGTGGCGTGCCTTGCGCATACTGCGCTGCGGTCAGATAGTCCTCAATGCCTTTGACATGTTCTCCGGCCTGCGTTTCCATGGGTCCCATCGGCATTTGCTTCGGATCCATGTAATGGTAGAACACCTCAGCTTTCGCCGGGTCTACCTGGGCTTCCTCAACCGTCGCGGCTTTCGCTTTCTCCAATGCGACCGCTTGACGAACGTCCTTATCTCGGTAGGTCAACACCATGTACGGGTCGAATCCGAGCACATTGCCATCGCGGATGCCGTCGGCGATGCTGTATCGGTGAAGGCAATCGCCGAACACCATTGATGTGGTCGCGCCCTTCTTACGGTTCTCCTCATGAATCGGAGTGCCCGTGAAACCGAAATACAACGCGTTCGGGAAGGAATGGCGAATATCCTGCAGCATCTCGCCGAACGTGGAACGATGGCATTCGTCGATAATGAATACGATGCGTTTGCCAGCGAGCTTCTTCACTTCCTCTTCGGTGATATGCCCCTCGCCCGCTTTGATGTTGCTCATTTTCTGGATGGAGGTGACGATGAGTGTGTCTTTGGGGTCGATGCTTGCCAGTTTCGATTTGAGCACATCCGTGTTTTCCGTGCCCTGCACATCATCGGCATCATCCGCGAACGACCGGTATTCCAGCAGCGACTGCGTGCCCAATTCGACACGGTCCATGAGGAAGACCACCTTGTCGGCATCTTTCGAGCCAGCGATGAGCTGCGCAGCCTTGAAGCTGGTCATGGTTTTGCCCGAGCCAGTGGTGTGCCACACATAACCGCCCGGACGGCCCGGCGTGCCGCTTGGCACCGGCTCATCCCATTTGCAGGTGCGTACACGGTCGGAAATGGCGTTCACCGCCTGGTATTGGTAGCTGCGTAGCACTTTGAGGCATCCGTCTGCGGAATCGGCGACCGTATAGAACCCGATGAGCTGGTGTGCCATGGGAATGGATAGCAGATCAGATGTGAAACGCTTCCATTCATCCTGCCCGACATGGTTGTTCGCCGCTATGGGCTCATTGTTGAAGTCAGCCCAGTGGAAGAAGTAGTTGCTGTTGAAATCGCCTTCACCGGGATTGGCGAAGTACACGGCATCATCCGGATTCATGGCCACGAAGACCTGCACGAGTCTGAACAGCCCGGTGAACACGCCTTCATGCGCGTATTTGGCGATTTGATTGGTGGCCTGGCTTATGGGAATGCCGCTTTTCTTCAGTTCAATATGGATGACCGGCATTCCGTTGATAAGCAGGCAAACGTCTCCCCTGCGATCGTTCAGCATCTTATTTTTAGCTGGATAAATAGGCTGTCTTGCGATTTGGTACCGGCTTTGCCCAGCGGCGATTTCCTGGCGATCGTAGATCTTCAGGCTGATTTCCTTGCCGAAATGCGCTGTGTCTGCGGGATTGTCACGTTTGATGGACACGGTCTTGCCGTTGATGAAGGAATTCAACGCCAATGGCGTGCGCAATGTTTCGATCTGTTCGAGGATCTGCGCCATCTCACCCTTGGTAAGGCGCTGCCCGTTCAGGCGATCGATGCCTTTGTTGTTGTCGAATAGGATGTTAGCCCAGTTGTCGATGAGATCCTGTTCGGTTGGATATTCCAACACACCATCGGTCCACCCGTGGCGTTTCAGCACCGCAACCAGATCGTCTTCGAAATCCGATTCCTTATCGTAGAACATGTTCCATCTCCCCGAACGCACCATCACTTTTCCGAGCTCAATCTTACGAGCGCAACCCCTAACATCCAAGAAACAACACCACAATACTTACGCTGATGAAGGGTGATGAGCGAATCCAAATGGTCGAAGAACGCGCCGATTCGGCGTTGTTCATCCATGTGGTCTGGCAAAGATACAGCCATATCTTCGACGTCGGATGCGTTGTACGACGGTAGAGCCCCAACTTGAACCAAACTCGTCAAGTCTATCCGCTCCGAAGGCGACATGCGCATGATGCTTCTCCTCTGGGATGCGACATCACTGAAAATCGTTGAAATTCCAATCAAAACCACTCTGAATAATCCCGATTTTCCCGAAAAATAGAATCCCCGAGGCCGCAGGATGGCACCTTATCCAAAATCACCGGCATAGGCAATTACTCTTTCTTCTAATGGTTTTCCAAGAAGTAGAGAAAGACAAAACAACCGATGTCCAACGGAGACAGGAAAAGACGAAAATGGGGATGCGTCGTCGCCCGCAAGGACGCGGACGGAAGGATCGTCTCCTGGCAGGCCCGATACCAGAGTCCCGTCAATCCCAGGCAAAGAATCTACCGCCGATTCGGATTGGAATTCCAGACCGAGGCGTACCGTTGGCTCGACGAGGAGCACGCGCTCGTCATCGACCATAAAAAGGGAATCCGCAGGTGGACGCATCCGTCGGCGAGGACGATGCACGGCAGGGTCCTGTTCTCCTCATACGCGACACGTTTCGTCGCCAACCTGCGGAAGAAGGACGGGTCGGAGCTGAGCGGCAGAAGCAAGCGGATCCAGAAGGCGGCGTTGGACAAACTGCTCCCCTGGTTCGGCGAGACGCCCATGTGCGACGTCACGGAGGAATTCGTCAACGAATG
>ENA-OQEX01000161-OQEX01000161.1-human-gut-metagenome-genome-assembly--contig:-NODE-161-length-39877-cov-5.061157_pt1 | contig 39877 bp, 70 predicted proteins | sample MGYA00242802_ERZ504649 | MGnify/ENA primary metagenome ERZ504649 (study PRJEB26092, sample SAMD00036194) | human gut metagenome | host: Homo sapiens | study: EMG produced TPA metagenomics assembly of...
TCCTTCTGGGCAGACCAGTCCGTATTGAGCCGCACGGCATGAAACGCGACAATCAACATCCCGCCGACAAATGCGGTGCGATAATTCACGTCCCAATTGATGTTTGATTTCGTGAGGGTTACGGAATCCCACAAAGCCCCCCTCGGCGTGAACAGGCGCACCGGCGTACCGACCGTGATGCCATCCAACGGAATGCGCCAGAGAGGCATGTACGCGTCAACCGCGCCGGACAATATCTTCCCTGACGGAATGGTCGGGTCGGCGGCGGCAGTCGCATTCGGCGAACCCTTCAACACGACCAACTCCACCAGCTCATTACCGTTCTTGGGGTTACGATTGTAATGCGCGCAAATGATGTCATTGCGCTTCATACCCTGCGACCCGTTGGAAATCGTCACCGATTCCGCCGACGTGATATGCCAGTCCAAGCCCTGTATCGACGCGCAACCAGTGCCGACCGTCGCCCTGTTGGACGAACTCATCGAACACTTGAACGCGTCGCCCCAGTCGAACACCACGTCAGACTTCGAAAACTTGGCCTGATGGATGATCGCCTTGTCCTCGCTTGAAATATGAGCCGTGCCGGCCTTGCCGTCAACCAGTTCGATGGTCACTGTCCAACCTCCTTCAACCATGCTTCGAACGAAGCGTCATCCTTCTGCATGAACGTCATGAACGACGCATTGCATTGGGAACACAATTCGTAGATGTCAGGTGCCACATCATCCGCGATGCGGGTCGCCTTGCCAGCCGAATAGCGGCGCACGGTGTACCATTCACGAGCCTCCGTATCGCCAGCGGCGACATAGGCGGTCTTGCCGCACTTGTCGCATACATACTTCGCGTAACCGTCAGACTTCACTAGCCTATCCTTTCAAACATGGAACAACCAAGCGAAGGCAACTGCCTCCACGTGCCGCCGAAATCAACGGAAGGGTCAACACCAGTCGTGTTCATCACCACATAGCCAATCGGGAACACGACCTTCCCGGAAGCGCCGTCGCCGACATGCGCGCTAATGACGCCATCCACGCTCACGATCGAGGAACCGTCCACCTTCACGCCACCCAACACGTCCGTGGACGCCTTCGGCAGCGTGTAGGCGTTCGCGCCCCGTTCGACCGAAGCGAGCTTCGACCGTTCGGAATCGGTCATCATGCCCGACTTGGCGCTGTCGGCCACGCTCTTGGCCGCATCGGCGACGTTCTTCGCATCCTCGGCGGTCTGATTCGCCTTGCCGATCTGCGCTGCGAAACCGGAAGCCGTCTTGTTCGCAGACTCGGCGACCTTCCTGACGGAATCCAAATCCTCGGAAGCGACCTCCGCTTTGATCGTGCCGCCTGAAATCGACAGGCCACGGCCAGCCGTCAAAGACACGCCACCGCCAGCCGAACCGGAAGACGAAGAGGAAGAGGAACTCGTGTAATTCGAATATTCCGTCTTCGAGGAAGCCGCGTCGCCAACCTCATACGATACGGACAGCAAGCCGCCAGACAGTTTCACGATCTTCTTCAACACGATGGCGGTAACCGTCAGGCCGGTAACATGATCGCAGCCCGCGACCCTATCGCCAACATCCAAAGACAAGCCGTCATGCACGGTCACATCAACAGCGCCAGCGCCCTGCAAATCCTGCAACTGCTTCTTCGTCTGCTTGTCCAACTCGTTCTTCTCGGCGGACGAATAATCATAGACCGCGGCGATTTCGTCACGACCACCGAACGTGCGCGTATTGGACACCTTGCCGGAACCATCCGCATAATAGTGGACGACAAGACGATTCCTCAAATCACCCTTGCCCAAGCCGATCATATGGTTGGTACGACGGTAATCCTTCGTGATGGAAAAATCAACCAGATCAGAATCGACCGTATCATCATGGGAGACAATCGGCTGGGCATACATCCATACCGTGCCGTCAACCTCCTGAAACATGAGTTTCAGATCATTCGCTGCCAGCATCCTGCGGATGCCATCATACGCGGTGCAATACCGGTCGAACTGGAACGTTGGAATGGTTTTCGTGGAATCCGCGCGAACCTTGAACACGTCAGACAGGCCAATACGGGCCAACAGGTTCGACAACACCTGATTCACAGGGCCGGACACCTTCAGATAATCCTGCCCTGAATCCGGCTGCAACACCTTACCGGCCAACATGCCATGCCAACTCCGACCGGAATACGTGACCACACTCACGCCATCCGACAGTTCGTCCTTCATATGATCGACGATGCCGCCAACCTCGGTCCCATCAATATAGACAAGACCACGGTCGGCAGCACGGTACCGTCATACAACGTCAGTTCGAAATCATTCTCACCCGACCCCCACGCGCAATCCAACACGCAATCGGAAGTCGCGTGGAACGGCACGCCATTCTCGTCAGCGCAAATCAAATCAACCAAGTCGGGTCCCCATTCTCCTCGATGACCGTCAGGTCGAAACCGAAACCGGAACCCAACTCAACCACGCTCGAACCAGCTGGAATAGGTTGGAAAACATACTGTCCACGATTCAAACCGGAACCGCGCACACCCCACGAAAACACGTTCCGCAGAGAACCATCCGCACCATGCAGCATGATCGACTTCTTCAACGAGTCAACCGCCACGTAAGCGCCAGCGGGAACATCACCATTCAACCGGTACACGTTCCCGCCAATCGTCAACGACGGATTCGAAACGGCCCCATATATGACCAGACGAAACGGCATCGGAACACGCATACGATTAGACACCATGCATGACGGACGCGAAACAGCCAGATCATAACCCATGTCAGTCGGCAAATCCAAGCCAGCCGCGGCAGACCCGGACACAGCTGATACGACACGGCACCGGCCTCATGCCGCCACACGCCATCCAACAAGATGAACGAAAGCGCGCACACCGGGTCGGAAGAACCAGGATGCGAGGAAGCCTCGGACTTCACCGCATAACACGATTGAGTCCAAACCTCCCCCGCACCATTCACCGCCTCCAACCGTCCCGGCTTGCCTACGGCCAGATCAGCGTCAACAGCCCGCATGAACGAGTCGAACGCAGCCGCATCACCATAATGCACGTCAACGGAAACCTCCCGACGTTTCCTCGAAACGCCAGTCAACCCACCGTTACGCACCGTGTAATCCCATTCACGGCCACGCAACTCCAACGCGCCCTCGAAATCAACGGTCTCATAATCCGACACGTCGAACCGTTTACCGGTCAAACCACTCACATACGCAAGCTCACCTGCCACGACTGGCCTCCAATACATCACGGACGAAATCACGCTTGCTAGGCCAAGGACTGCTATTGCGACTGATCTCACCGCCGATACCATCACGGAAGCCCGCAACCTCACGACGCAGATCATTCACGGCGGACACCAGTTCACGATCATCCCGTGAAGGAATGCTGACCGTGATGGACGTGGCCGAATCCAACATTCTCTGGACCCTTCCACCGGAAGCGTAGGCGTTACGGCTCATGTCACGCGCGGAACGCGCATACGACGTGCGAGCCTGCGACACCGCCCTGTCCAGATCACCGGTAGCGTTCAACACGTTCAGGAAATTCGGGCCGACAGTACGATCAAGCTTGCTCGCGGAAGCAGCCATGATAACATGCTCACCGTTCGACAGCCACATCGGAATCGAATCAGACGTGCCAGTACCCGGCCCGCTGATACGACCACCGGTAGCCTTATGACCAGCATTCGCAATACCCCTAGCAACAACAGACGCATCAAGCGTCACGCTCTTGCTTTGGATGCTGTTCCACTGCCCAGCGAGACCTGCAACAGCATCATATCCGGTCGTGGAAGCGTCAAGACGGCTTCCCCACCATGTAGGCACGGAGACAATCTGGTTTTTCGCATCAACCGCCACAGCAGACGTATTGCCAATACCAGCGAAAAGCGTAGGCCAATTACGAGGCACATTCTCAATATTGCCCTTCGCTATCTGCGCTATAACACTAGCCCTATCAACAGCGTCAATCACAGTAGGAGAGGTCTGCTTCACGCCATTCACAGAAGACTGCGCGCTAGCCACGCCAGCTTGCGTATTATCAGTTGCGGTGATGTCAGTGTTCTTCACATCTGGAATCAAACTCAACGCGATTCGCAGGGCATCAACCTCGCTCTTACCAGAGGAAGTCGCCTTCAAGTAGGCTTCTTTAATCTCAGGAACCTGCCAGATGGCATCCCTTAGCGCATCCAAATCGGACTTGCCTTCGGATTTCGCCTTGACAAAAGCATTCTTCATCGTCGGAATCGAAGAAATACTCTCTTCCAACGCTTCGGTATCACTCTTGCCTTCGGTGATGGCCTTGAGGTAAACCTTCTTCAACGCGGGCACCTTCATGACGGCATTGGTCACATCATTGGCCGCGACAATCGCCAGCTTGTTATCGCCGGTAATCACGACCGTATGCTTGCCATCGGAAAGCCTCTGCACCATGTCGGACAACTGGTTGGCATCGGTCTTACCCTGCCAGATGGAGTTCAACAGAATATCCTTGACCTGCTTACGTGTCCCATCGGGGAACAGGTAGCTCATACTGTCAACGACATTCGCCAGATTCTCCTTCGCCTCCAACGATTGAACGTTGATCTGTGTGGTGACTTCCTTCGGAGTCATCAACAGACTTGAGTTCAATCCGTCAACAGCAGCGGCGTCCAAACCAGCGGCACTGGCCTGAGCGTTGAAGTTGCTGGACAATTCCTTCTGCTTGGCGAGCACATCCTTCTGCGACTTACCTTGCTTAATCATCGCATTCAGGTAATCGTTCGAACTGGAAGCCAAAGCGGTCAACGAGTCGGCGGCGGTACGGCCAGCCTCAGTCGTATAGTCGAAATCCTTCTTCTGGGCATCCCAAACCTGTTGGCCTTTGGAATGAAGATCATTTACGGTCTTCATCGCCTCGCCAACCTGCTGCAACGTCTTCGCATAACTGCTGGACGCGGCAGCGGCCTGAATGTTCGCGTTGCGCTGGGATTCAATCTGCGACGCCAGAGAGCCTGTCACGGTAGCCAACCGCTCTTTCTTCTCGGTGGCATTCAATAGCCCATCCGCGATGGACTGCCAATCCTGACCCTCATCACGAAGAAGATCGACCCAACCATCGCTCTTGCCAGCGGCAGCGGCCTGCGTCTTGATGGACTTCTCGATCTCATCGTTGTAGTTCTGGGCGTCAGCAAAGCGGTCTTCGCAGCCTCGTGCATGTTGGCGGACTTCTGAAGCCTGTTCATACTGCTCATATCGAACACGGTCGCGGAGTTCTTGTCGGCCGAAACCTGCTTGTTCGTCTGGGTTGTCATCCGCTGCAACGTCTTGATGTAGCTGTTGTAGTCACTCTTGCTGCCGGACAGTTTGCGTGCGACCGAATCCTCGTTCTGACCGAGCATCTGCAATGCAGAAGACATGCTATCCACATTCGACGTTCCACGCCAGAACTTGTCCCAAGAGGAATCCGAAGTGGAGAAGTTGGATTTCAGTGTGGAACCGAAGTTATCCAGCCGGTTCTTCAACCCCTCAAGCGAGGAAACCTGAGTTGACAAAGCGTCAGGCGTTGCCTTAGCCGCCTCGTTGAACGATTCGATGTTGGCTTTGACCTGTTCGACATGCTGGGAATACGCGCTGAACGCCGTGCCAGCGGCAGCGAGACCAGCTGTCAATGCGATGCCAGTAGGACCGCCAAGCATATCCAATAGGACGGTGCCGGTATCCTTGGCGACGCTCTTCAAGCCGGAAAGCTTGCCCTTGACGGGTTCGGCGTTGTCGTCCAGGCTTCGCAGACCCTTGCCAGCACTACTGGCGTTATTGCCCAACAGGACAGCCCCTCGGCTGCAAGACGGGCCTCCTGACCAGTCTTTGCCACCTTGGAAGCGGTCTTCTCAGCCTGCTCCCCCATCTGCTCCATACCCTTGACGGAGCCGGTGAACAAGCCCGCCACATTGCCATACGCCATCGCGCCGCCTGCGACCTCAGCCGTCGTCTCGTTACGGGAAAGGCGAGCCATCGCGGAAATCAACTGGGAAGCCTTGACCTTCGTGCCATCCATCGTCACACCCAGCTGGCGCAACGTGTTCTGATACTGCATCGTGCTCTGGATGTTCTCCAAAGCGCCGCTCTTCAACGCCGTCCAAGCTGACTTGCCAGCACGACCGAACGTCATCCACAAGCCCAACATGCCCTGAATCGGAACTGGCAGCTTCGAGAAGGCGTCACTCAACGCGCTCGTCGCATTGGCGATGGCCTCAATCGTGGGAGCAGCAGCTTCAACGAGTTGGCAAGCGTGCCGCCGAACGTCTTCGACAACTGGCCCGCCATGCGGACAAGACTCGAAAACATCGGAGACGTGGACGCGAGACTGGAAGTCACCATGCTCAGACCATCACGCACATCGCCGGAGAACGTACGGATGCTACCCGAAGTGCCGGAAGCCAGCTTCGAGGTGTCGGCCACGAAATTACCGGTCAACTGACCAAGATTCGTCATCGTACCGGCAAGATCGTTCCGTGACTCGTTCGCCGCATGTCCGATATCGGCGAAAGCGTCACGCACGCCCTTCTGGGCATCCCTAGCGCCAGTCACCCAAGCACGCAACGTATCCTGAGCGCTCATGGAGTTAATCGCACGGTCGGCACGCTGCAACACGCTGCTGAACTGCTCGATGCCATTCTGGTATTGGGCAATCGGAGTGAACGCACCTTGCGCGATACCCTTCAACGAGCGAAGAGACGAGCCAAGATAACCAGCCTGCTCCTTGACTTCGGACATGGCCTCGTCAACACGGTCGGAGTCGTCCATCACGTTCTCGGCCCACTTGGCGAACCAAGACGCATCCTCGCTCAACCATTGCGTGAACTGCGGCAGATACTTGCCGCCGACCATGCCGATATGGGACAATGCGGTAATCAGAGATTCGGCACCGGGAACGAGATTGTCCATCGACTCGTTCACACGGTCGAAGACGGCTGGCAGCTCGTTCGCCTGATAGGACGCCTTCACGGCGAGCATGAGCTTTTCGACTATCTCGCCCTCATGCTTGGCGAGAGTGCTCATCTCCGGCACCAGCGAATCGCCTATCGCGTTCGCCGTATCCATGATGCGGCTTCGCCTTGCCATAGAACGCATCCTGCACGCTCTGGGAAAGCTGGGACAGCTTCGTGTTGGCGAAGTCGATCTGGCTGCTCCACGTATCACCCTTGTCGCCGTAGATCATCTTGAACGTGGCGAACGCGGCACCCAATCCGGCCAACGCGGCGGGAGCGGCATAAGAGGCCTTGGAAAGGCTCACGATGCTCTTACCCAATCCGCCGACCGTACCGGAGACGTTCACTGCACCAGCGCCGATATCGGACAATACGGTGCCGACAAGCGCTAGACGTGGAACCTTCTTGTCCAACGTGTCGAACAGGTTCACAAGATTCTGGAACTGGTTCTCGACACCCTTCAAGCCGGACGCGCCATACGTCATGCCGTTGAGAATCTTGCCGATGTCAGTTCCATGGAACTTGGCGAAGATGTCAATCGTGCGTGGGCGAGTGAAGTAAGCGAGATGGGCGCGTGCCAAAGCGGTCTCAAGATCGACATCCATATCAAGGGTGTCGTTCTTTTCTTGGAACCTCTTCAGCTCCTCCTCGGCGTGCTTCTTGTCGATATGGAGCTTCGCCGGAATCTCCGCATCGGGATTGGACTTCAGCTTCTCCGCATACCGGCGCATCTCAGCTTCGATGTTCGCATACTCGGCCTTCAACGTGACCGGAACATCGAGCCTCTTATGCTCAAGCTCCCGCATGGCGCGGCGTATCTCGTCAGCGCCATCCTCGTAGAACTCGACCTTCACACGCTGCGACTCGAACCGTTCGATATCACGGTTCAGACGGGCGAAATCACCTTCGACATCGACCTTCACCCGCGCCTCGGATTATCCTTCAGAAGACGCTGGTAATAGGCCAGTTGCCGGTACACCTCCCGCAGTTCGGCCTTCAACGTGACCGGAACATCGACGCCGCGACGCTTGAACGCCTCGATCTTCGACTTGACCTCGCGCAGATTCTCAGCGACGAACCGAAGACGGATATCCTGACGGTTACGGACGCCGTTCATCGAATACAGGTCGGCGAGACGCTTCTGGAAATCGGAACCCTCAAGACGGGTCGCTTCGTGACCGGACTCTTCTTCAGCTTCTCAATACGGTCGTCGATCTCGCCAAGCATCTTGACGGTACGCTTGTACTCGTCAAGGTCGAACCAGTTCCGGTTGTTCCGCTTCATAGCGGACACGTCGGACTCAAGCTCCTTGCGCACGCCACGATACGTGTCGATAAGGTTCTCGGCCTCACGCCGCGACTCCGCGAACTGCTCGCGGGCGATGTCCGTGGAGTCAACCGGACGGGACCACTCGTCCCTAGCCTTCTTCGACTCGCGGGCCATCTCGGCCTGCTGCGCCTCGATCTCCTTCGCGAAACGCGACGACGCAACCTGCTGGCCCTTGAACCAGTCGGCATATGTCTCCTGCTTTTGATGCAGTCCCAAAGCCGTGTCACGGGCCTTGGAGAAGTTCGACAGCGAATTGCCAGCGGTGACGATGCTCTCCTCAAGGGCACGCACCTGACGGGTCATCTTCGATACACGCTTCGCATCACCATCGGACGCGATGTCCACAAGCGACGACTGCGCCTTACGGAGCCTGCCAAGCTCCTTCTCCTGACCTGCGAGCGCCTTGTTGGTTGCCGTGACCTGCTTCGCGGCTTCGCGTTCCTGCTTCCATAGGTCGGATGTCGGGAGCTTCTGCGTCCTCATCTCAAGGCGTTGCGCGTCGAGGCGTTCGACTTCGCGGGTGCTTGGCGAGGTCGCCTTTCAGTCCGCGAATGTCGTTGCGGGTTTTGACGATTCGGTTGGACAGTTTCTCGAATTGGCGTATCTGCTCGTTGGAGAGGTGTTCGTTGCCTTTGATGAGTCCACGGACCTGCTGGTACAGGTCCATCTTCTTCTCGCGGTACTTATCGACGGTCTTGTCGAGGCTTGTCGCGAACGAAAGCTGTTCGGTTTTTTGGAGGGCCGACTTCTTGAAGAAGGATGTGTCGGCAATCTCGCGGCCTTTGGCGTCGAACGCCTTGACTGTCTGGTCGAGGTTCTTTTCGATCAGCTTCGAGTTCAGCAGCCCGTTGCCACGGAGGGCCGTGTTGGTGCGGGAATTGAACTCGGACAGGCCACGGCTCAATTTGGACGAATCGAAGTCCGGTTTGAGCGTGAGGCCGCGACGAAGGCGCTCCTCCTGCTGTTCGAACCGTTTCATCCACGGGTCGATGTTCTTCGTATTGGGTTTGAAATTGAACTGTATGGAGCGTTCTTGCCGTTCCATTCGCGGTAGGCGCGTTCAAGCTGGGCGGTGTCAGGTTCGAATACCGCGTTCACGTCGAGGTCGTTTATGCCGCGTGCGGTCTCCTCGACCTGACGGCGGAAACCCTTCGTATCCGCAGTGACACGAACGACGACCGTACCGGCGCGATGCTCGCCAGCCATAGGCAACCCCCAGAAAGAAAGACGGAAATAGAAAACCCCCACGGGAATGTGGGGGTTTGTTCAGAATCAGGTCATGTGGAACTTCGTGAACATGCGTTCGAAGTTCTCCGCTGTACCTTCGTTCTCCCGGCGAGGCGGCTCCTTGTCAGCGTCGGGAGGGAGCAGTGGATGCGGTTTGGCATTCTTGCCCCGTATTTCGCGGTGATTACCGCGTTCATCATGTTGCGAATCTCAACGGCGACCATCGTCTTCGAATCCCATCCAAGCCATGGCAGTACGGTCGGCTTGTCTGTCTTGGATTCATCGGACGTGGTTGGAGGCTCATCCTCCAATATCCGCGCCCTGTACAGGCTGTCAGGCATTGCCATCAGCCCAGCCGTGAGGCGTTCGGCGCGGGTGGGATTCAGCCTCGCGCCGGTTATGTCCAGACCATAGAAACGTTGGAAGTCGGAAGTCAGTTCGACCGGGTGGACGCGGACTTGCGCTTCGAAGCGAGCGATTTTCCCAGTTGGTCCGTGTAGAACATGAGAATCGCCTCGATGAGCCAGAACAGTTCATCCAATCCGATGCCGGTCGTCCACTCGTCAACCTTGTCCGGCTCGTCGGTCAGCGACTTGACCCAATCCAAAGCCGTGCCGACGAACTCCATACGTTCGTCGATCTTCGCCTCGATGTCGTCCAAGGACTTGGCTTCGGGGCCGTTGATGTCGGCGTTGAGCGTGAAACCGGCCATGCTGTCCAGTTTGCGCAGTTGTGCGGCCTGCTTGAACGAGAGGCGTTCGGCAGGGGCCAGAGGCGGCAGAAGCGAGAACAGCGGCTCGTTCTCGCACAGTTCCGTCCAAGTCTCCGGGATACGGAAATCATCGGACCCGGTGGCGGTATTCTCTTCAACGGTCTCGTCAACCATGTTTTCTCCTATCTGAAAGCATTGAAAATCTCCTATCTTCCGTCAACGAAGAACGGGAAAAGACCGGAACCCCCGGATAGGAGAAACAGGGGTCCGGCGTCAGAACAAAGAGGAAACAGCCTTGATCAGGACTGCTTCATCTTCGAAGCCTCGAAGAACACAATCGGCTTCTTGCCGGTGACGGTCTCTACCTCGCCGGTCATGCCCTGCTCAACGAAATCATCGCCAGAGAAATCAGGACCGCCATCGAAGGTCACGGAAACCTTGCGGAACAAAGCGCCGAAACGGATGTCCGAATCATCATCGGCGGACTCCTGAGCCAACAGGAACAGGCTGAACGTCTGCGGCTTCTTGGTGATATCCACGCCAACACCGCCATCCTCGTCATTGCCGTTGTAGATCAGCTTCAGAGTGTCGCCATCCAACTGCAACGATTTCGCGGTGATGGTGCAGGTCGAATCGGCGTAAGTGGTGCGCAGGTTCTTACGCGCCCACGAATTATGCGTGGTCGCGTCGCCGCCATCGAACGAGAACGAAATCTTGTTGTCGGCGGAAGTATGCCCCAGATTCTTCCAAGTGCCACCACCACTGCCCGCTGGAATGGTGTCCGAGTTCAACCGGAACGCCTTAGCGCCGGAAGTCGGAAGAGCGGTTCCGACCGGAGCGTAGAACAAAGTGCCGTAAGTGGCAATCAAAGTAGCGTCGTCATTAAACGCCATCTCATATCTCCTTACAAAAAAAGCCCCGCACGAGGCGAGGCTTGAAAACGAAAAAACGGAAAATCATCCAACGCGAAGCGAATCCTCCGCGCGACGGTGAACGAGGAAGCGGAATACTGCTTCACCTTCTTGCCCGTGGCCTGCTTGCCACCGGCGCTCTTGCCAAAACCGGGATTGCCGACAATCCGAATGACGCGACCATAATCGGTACGTCCGTAACGCGGCCACTGCATGATCTGCTGGTACACTTCCTGCGCCAAGCCGAAAGAGCGGTCGGCGTCGTTCGTGGCGACGATGATGTCGATATCGCAATCCCACACGCCGGTCGAATGATTGCCGGTAGCCATGGTCGGAGCGTTCGAATGGAACAACACGATGTTCGAGAACGAGGCCCACGCATCGACATCCACATCGACCTCGTTGAGCACATGCACGTCAGGCCAATCCGCATTGTCAGCGAAACCAGCGGTCAGAAGCGTGTACACGAGCGAATCGAAGTCAACCATCGGACGCTCCTGCGGGTAACGCTCGTAATCAGGCTGAATCAGCGGCATCAGACACCACCGTTCATACGGGCCGCGTCACGCATCACATGATGGCCCTCGACCCAATGGCGGCGCTGCACGTTCCATGCGCCCCACTCGTGTTCGACGGCCACGTTCAACCCGTCACGGCCCTCCACGTCAAGACACACGTCGGTGTCGATGCCGTGGTAACGCTTCTCAAGACTCAGATCCTTCGCGACCGGAATACCCGGATCACGGCCCTCGGCACGCACGGTCGCAAGCATCCTCGCATCCGCAAGCACCTCGTCGGCCTTCTCCGACGTGGCCTGCGGGCCGAACCATTCGGCCACCTTCGTGCTCAGATCACGGTCAATGAAAACTCTTGCCATCGGCCTCACCCCACACATGGTCGTCAGGGTCCGGTTCAGGAGGCTTCGGACGCAACCCCACAGGAATCTGCGAATAGTCGGCGTTACGCCGAATATGCATCTCATAGTGTGGAACCTCGCCATGCTGACGAAACGTCGGAGCGCCGTCAACGTCGTAGCAGTCGCCCTGATACCAAACCTCCGTATGGATATCGCCATGCCATTCCACGGCAGCGACCTGAGACGGCGTGACCTCACGCAAACCACCCCAAGTCTGCGGCGACTTATCCTCGGCACCGGAAATGGAAAACATGCCAGCCTGCTGCTCGCGGCCCTCAATGGAACACCAGCACCAGTAAGCCTTGCCGGGCACATACGTCGTGCCATGAGGCCCACGACGGACCGTGTACAACACGACGATCACCTTGTCCCGATACAGAATCGAATCAGGCTTCACCCAAGGAACCGTGACATCCTTGTAAGGATGCTCCACAACGGCATCGGAGCCGGACTTATCGTAAGGATGCCCCAAATCCCATGTTTCACGAGACATAGGCATCACATTCCATAGATACGGTTCACACCGACGCCAACGGTTCCAACAGGACCGCGCCCATTCGCATAGCCGTCAAGAATCTGCTTCTCCCTTTTCGACAGATACAGATTCGGCGACGCATCCTTGCCTGGCGGATTGTCCTGCGGGTCGAAACGCGTGAACTGGTACGTGCCATTCGATTCGGTCTTGATATCCGAATAGCGGATGACGCGCCACACCATAGAACAGATGACGAACTCGTAATCCTCAAGGTCAAGGTCGCCGGACTTCAACCGTGGCAAGCAGTTCGTGCTCGAAGTGGACGCCACGGTCTCCGCACGACGGCACATGTACGTGAGCCAAGCGTTCGGATAGCGTTTCAACACGTCGGCGTCGGGAAGGCAATGAAGCTCCAAGCATTCCACCCAATCGACGGCATCGGTAACACCATTCGACATCAGCGAAACCCCCTAAGCTTCAAGAGGGCTACTCGCCCAGCACGTCCGCCTTGAAGGTCGAGACGGCCTCCTTCAGAATCGGCAGATAATTGCCGTTGACCCAAATGTCGTAGTTCAACGGAGCCTGATGCGACAACATAGCGCCGATAAGACCATCGTTCACACTCTTGTTGATCTCGTACTCGGAGTTCTGGGCCTCTGCGGTAGGACCGGACAGGGTAGCTCCAAGAGACGAATCGTTGAACGACGGAAGCAGGATGAAGGTCTTGTCCGGGAACGCGGTGGAAACATCGGCATCCATGTCGAAGGTGTTGTCGAGCTTCAAATCCTCGTAAGCCTCATCGACCAGAAGCACGTCGGTGATGCCGGACTGCGCACGAAGCACGTCCAACACCTCCTGACGGGACAGCTTGGTTTTCGAATGCTCCAAATCCATGCCGGACACCTGCGTACGGAAGAACTCGTTGGTACGCATGGCATCGATGACCACACCGGTGGTGGCGACGGCGTGCGGCTTACGACCGTAAGCCTTGCGCATGATCTTCACCCACGCTTCGATGTCGTCGCACGGGTTCGACTTGTCGTTATCCCAAGTGGTGGTAGGCTTCACATTCTGCTGGTTGCCCGGACGCCTGAACGAATACGTCACATCGACGCCGTTCTCCTTGATGACCACCTTGCCGGTCACCAAGCACTGCAAACGCTCCAACTCCTCGGTCACACCGGCCTGCTGGCCAGAGCCTCGAACTTCGCCTCGGCTGATCGTGGATATAGGCGGTATCGTCCTGATGCTTGGCGATATCACGCTCGGAGATATGGTCCATACCGGATAACGGCAACAGGCCGGCATGAATCTCAGCGGTCGAGGTCTCGGACTTGGTGTGCCCGATCTCGCATCCAACGCACGATGCTTCATCGCACGGGTCTTCGACTTCGGAATGACCGGAGTCCACGAAGCGGTCCAGTCGCCACCGTTGGAGGTGACCGGGAAGATGTTCGACAACGGAAGGATGCCGTTCACATAGTCATGTCCCGCCTGAGCGACCTCGGTCGCCTCGGACGGCGGGATAATAGTCTTGTCAATAGCCAAGAAAAAACTCCTTAGATACGCAAAAACCCACCGCGATGGGTGGGTTTCACAAAATGTTTAGAAGTAAAAGACCGTCAATCAGGAAACTGTGATGTTCACGGTCTTACCGTTGGAGAGGGTGGCTGTGCCACCATTGATGGCATTGGTACCATCCTTGGTCAGCTTGATCGCGGTGATGGTCGCGCCGGTCGAAACGGACAACGGCTCCACAACGTCATCCTCAACGTCGTAGAACTCGCCGCCCCACACGGCACCGGACTCCGGCTTCACCGGAAGCTTCGAGGCCACGATGTCGCCACGATAGGTCATGCCTACGAGCGGGTCGTCCACATCCCAGCCGGACAGGTTGATGTTCACGGACACCATGGATTCAAGCAGACCGGCGATCTTGGTCTGACGTCCATCGGTGGCCTGCTTGTCATACGGACCATACGAGCCGACGTTCGCGCCGGAAGTGATCTTCGCCAGCGGAATGCCGGAACGAATGTAAACGGTCGTGGCCTTCGGACCCACACCGGTCAGATACTTGTTGTCTGCGGTCTTGAACAATTCAGGCACGATGGTGACGGACACCGAATCATTGGTGTTCTTCTCGCCATAACGCAGGAATTGTCCTCCTCAACGGTGACGATACCGGAGAAATGAGCCATCTCTTGAGTCATACGCTCAATCCTTTCAAAGAATCAGTAGGAAACTACTTGCTGCGCTTACGTGCCTTCTGACGTTCCATCACACGCTTGTAAGCGTCGCCCGGCTGACGTTTCGGATGCGAGGTGCCGGACGGGAACTCGGCCTGCATGGCTACCTTGCGGGCCAAAGCATCCTCAGTCTGCTGCGGTTTCCTCTCCACCTTGGAAGTGTCAATCGGGTTGTACGCCGCATACTTCTCAGCCCACGACGCGATGGCCTCCGGCTCCGTTGCGGGGCAGAGGTCGGAAAGAACAGCGTCCGTGATCTGCGGATACTTAGCCTTGGCCTCAAGACGCGCAATCTGCGTCTTCGCGGCCTTAAGCTCCGCATCAGCGGACTGGAAAGCCTTGTAATTGGCCGAAGCACGGTCTTCGTTCTTACGGCTCATAGCCTTCCATTTGGCAAGCTCGTCATTATCGGACGGCTTGGAAGAATCACCGGAACCTTATCATCAGCGGAGCGTCATGCTCAACGGCGGGTTCGTCAACCGGAGTGGTCTGAGCATCCTTCACGGCATCCTCGACCGTTCCGGCCTGCCCAACAGTCTTGTCCTTTTCGGATTCGACTTCATTATCCTGAGAGGCCATAAGACCAAATCTCCTTAATATTTAAGCGGCCAGTCCCAAAAAACCGCGAGAATAAGCCAACAGGCTCCGCACATACTGCCAAGCCTGCTTAGTGTGGACTGTCTTTTTGACTCATACGAACGCCCATCGAAACGGAATTGAACCGAATCCTTGTCACCATCCAGCAATTCCTTGTACCGGGCGTTGAACTCGGTCGCACGGGCGCACATGCGCTCCATCTGAGCGCGGGTCATCCTCATGTCAGGCAGATGCCATTCCGGCGCGTTCTCATTCACCGGAGCATCCTTGCGAAGCAGCACAGGCCCAAGCTCGCTGTTGTTGACGACCTTCACGCGAAGCTTCGTCAAATCCGTCGCGCTCGTGGAATAATCATGGCCCGACGTTTTGCCAGCGGCCTTGTATATCGTCATCAAATCATCCGAGTTCAATTTCAACCCGGGATCATTCGATGCGGTAATCGGAGAAATTGTGCACTTGCATCTGTTGTGCATGGGCATCAAATCAGCCCTCGTGAACGTGTTGGTCGCAGCCACGACACACAAACCACACGAGCCGGTCTTCGACAGTTCGGGATGAATCACACGACGATACCGTTCGACACCGGAACTCCTGTAACGCGACTGGATGGCGCGATTCTGGGCGACATACCCATCGGTCACGGCGTTCGTGTCCAATTGGACCTTCGCGGCCATCAGCCAAGCCTTCACATGGTTGGCGGCGGACTGGTCGGCATCCTTCAGAATCTCATCCCACGTAGCAGGTCGAATCCCAGGATTCTTCACGGCCTGAGTGCGATACTCGTCCGCGACCCTCATGGCGACCTGCCACGGGTCCGTGTTGGCGCGAACGACCTCATATTGTGGGATATCCCCCAAACCGTTCACACCGGCCAGACGCAGCATCGTATCCGCATACGAGATGCCCTGCTGGCGCATAGCCTTCACGAACGCGATATGCTGCTGCGTCACATAAGCAGCCGCACCCTCGGCCACCGCATCATTCCACCAGTCGGAAGGAGTCAAGCTACGCCACATGTTCCAAGCCCTGCGGACGAACTCGTCAACCAGCTTCAACCGCTGGTCATCCAACGCCTGAACGGCAGCCAACGCGCTATCGGCCATCAGACCCCCATAACGTCGGACGAATCATCCGACGACGACACATCGGACGACATCGAATCCGAACCAGAGCCGGTGGAGAACGAATCCAAACCGGACCCGTCACCCAGATACGAATCATTCACCGTCGCATCAGTCTGCTTCGCCGACGAATCCAAAGCCGCGTTCTGCCGCGCCATGGCATTCAGGAAACTCGTATCCTGGGCATCCTGAATCATCTCCGCGATCTCCGTCTCGGTCATATGCAGATAACGACGGGCGATGGTCTTCAACGGAAGAACACCCTTCACCTGAGCCGCCGCCTGACACTGCTCCAACTCGGACGGAAGCTCCAACGGCTCCCAAGTCGTCTCGAAACGCTCCTCCGAAGCATTACTGCCGGAAGCGGTCAACGCCATCCTCAACAGGAGCACGAAAGCGTCATTGGCCCTCATGTTCATGTCACGGACCTTCAACCGCAGCATACGAGTCGTCAGCTTCGCACCCTCGGCGGAACCAGCCACATCAGGAGAAAGAATCGACAACGGAGTGCCAGTGGCACCTGCCAGAAGCTTCACATCGGAAGCGGCCGCATTCACAATCGGCGTGATATCCGTAATGGACGATTCGCCAATCTTCGCATCGGCGGGAAGCAGCCACAACGCGGCAGGACCCATCTCGAACAGTTCCGAATAGTCGATCTTGTCACCGGCCTGAGCCTTACCGGCCTTGACCGCAGGGTCGCTCTTCTGGTAATACTCAGGCATGTCGCCCGACACCCAACGCTGCTTGAACGCCTGCATCTCCTGAATGCAGAACCGTTGAAAACGCTGCTGGTCGATGGACCTCAACGTCTTCAAGGAAGCCTCGAACTGGCCCTTGCCGTTAGGAGTGGTCAACTGCACGATAGGAAGACACCCGCAATCAAGGGCGAACTTCCAATCATCGCCGGAAGACTGGCCTCCCACTCGAACTGCGCCTCGAACTCTGGACGCTTCTTCGAATCGTCGTTGGCAAGGTCATACACGGTATCCTCGTCATCGACCGAATCGGAAGGCAACGTGCGCGACTTGACCTCATGCTTCGCGGTACGCGAATAGACGCTCTGAATCTCACCGTCATCATTACGGACGATGCGATACAAAGTCAACCGTTCGATCTGCTCTTCCTCGGACCACCCATACACCACAGCCGAATCCTTGTCGTCGGACACAACCGTGCTCCACGGACTCAACCGTTGGATATACGAAGGATTCTCCTTGCCGAGAACCATCGCATACGCGGCACCGTAAATCGCCGCATCCATGAACATGTTCAACGAACGGACATCCATGCCGCACTTATCCCACATGTCATCCGCATCCGTGCTCCGCATCGTCTTATCGGCGACAAGACGAAAACCGGTAGGATGCTGCGACGTGATTACCGCATCCGCAATCGTATGAGCCAGATTCAACGGGCAGATATCCACAAAACGCCTATACACGGCACTGGCCGTAGTGGTCGCCGCCTTCGGCACGGACTGCAACGGAACAGTCTCACGACCGTCATAAAACGTCTTCAACACACACAGGTCAGGAATACGATTCTGCAAACGCGTCGCAAGACGCGTCAACGCCAGACCATCACCATCAGGCTCGTCATCACCAGTAACAAGACTCTGCATATTAGAAGATGTGGAAGCCATACGAACACTCCAAAATCACCAGACCCGCTGCGGCATCACCCGCTGCGGAGTCTCATCCTCGAACTGGCCCAAATACTTCTCACGCGCCGCATAAGCCAAAACGCCAGCCATGCACGCATCGATCTTGTGCGGACTCTTAGGCGTCTCCTTATGAATCTGATAACCCCAACTTTTCTCACGCCGCTTCGCATTGCGGAAATGCGACACAAGACGCGGGTCGGCACACAAAAGAATATTATTCGGATCAGGCTCCCCCTCCTCAACAGGCTCGGGAGCATACTCAAACGACGAATGCGCGCACTGCAACGCACGATACATATCCTGCGACCAGTTATTCGTCCAAAACTTCATCATCGAAGACTGCCCACGGGCGAACACCTTCATGCCACGCCCATACTCAGCCTCCCAGCCGCCAATCATCGACTCGAAGAAATGCGCATCGGCGAAACAGCCGATGACATTGTAGTTCTCGAACATACGACGCACGGCGGCATCGAAACCATCACGGTCAACACGCCAATCAGGGTCCGCATTATCAGGCCGCTGCTGCAACTTGATAAGAAACAGCAAACCATCGGACACGCGACAACCAACCAACGCGGTCGAATCATTGCGAATCGAACCATCGAACCCAAGCGTGATCTCCTCATCCTCGTCAATGAAATCCTTCCAGACCCCATCCAAACGAGACGACGAGCCGACAGCACGGCCATACAAATCCCTGTAAGCCAAATGCGACTGGATCGCAGGCTCCGTAAGCCACGAATCCTCACTCGACGCACGAGAGTTCAAATAATAACGAATCGAATCATTCGGGTCAGAATCAGGCTGGTAAATCTGTCCCATCAGACCATGGATGTCAACCCAACCATCCTTCGACGGCCCCGCTCGACGCCATCATCACGAAGCGAGAACCCCTCAACCGAATAGCCATCGGCATCAACGGCTTCGATACGCCCATCAGGAAGAATGATGTAATCCTTGCCATCATCCGAATGGGCGGCAGAACCATACGACTCATACAACGCGTGCTCAAGCTTCTTCTCGTCAGGAAAATCCTCGATAGGAAGCGTCGAATACCGGTAGTCGAAATACAAGCCTTATAATGCTTGGAACGGCCAGCCTGAATATCCTCCGCGATCTTCAACGTGTTCTCCGCCACACTGTTCTGACCCGGACGGAAATACGTCGTCATCTCCAACACCCAAGGGTCGGCATCCAACGAACGCTTCGGAAGATTACGCTGAACCGTCTTATACATCGAATGATGCTTCGGCAGCGTATACAGATGCACCTCATCCATCAACGCAAAAGTCTCAAGACCACCATCCTTCGACGCATCACCGGAAGTCGTGGGAATAATCTCCCCACCCTCCGGCAAGCCGATACGGGTCTTCGTGACCTCCATGCCGAAACCCTGCAACTGGGCCAACGGGCCGGAAGTGCAGTTATAGTAAATCGAATCGAAGATATTGCCCGACTGGTCCTCGGACGTAGCCAAACACAGAATCTCAGGACGCTGGACAGGACGGCCAACAGGCTCACCCGGCAGATAATAGTAAGTCTGACCAAGAAACGTATACGTCTCACCCGGCTTAGCCCAATGGTCGAAACGACACGGACCAAAAGCCTCGAACAAGGCCAGATCATTACCCAAACCACTCTTGTTGCAACCCTTCGGACGCCACAAGCTCACACGATTGAACCTGCGCCGACCATCCGGCTTCAACGCATAGGCGTTCAAATAGAACTGGATATACTCAGGACTATGAGTGACAGGCTTACCGGTCGCACCACCGCGACCGATGAGACTGAACGTCTCAACCCACCACAACGCCAAACGTCCAAGACTCCTACGCCTATCCTCATAAGTCAGGTTAGGAATCATCAAATGCATGTCAGCCAGCCGCCTCAATCTTGCGACGCCAAGCATCGATATCCTGAATCACAGCATGATTCGAACCATCCGAAGCGGCATGGTCGTCAGCCTCCGGCACATCGAACTTCAACGCGCGCATCGAAGCCGGAGTCCAACCCAACTCGTCAAACAACTGACGCACGACCGGCATCAACGTCGCATAACGACGAGTCGAAAGCATCTCATTGATCGTCGCGAAACCCAACTGGACAGCCATCCAGGAAGGAGCCGAACGCAACATCGAAGCATTCGGGCTACGCCGATACTCCTCATACCAATGAGCGACCAACGGCAACCACTCCCCACCCTTGGGGAAAATCTGGTTAGCCGGAGGCAAATCAGGCCCCAACTTCCCATCAGGAATCTCCAAAACCTGATTACCGGAATCACTCGTCTTCCTGCCCATAACATCACTCCCCGCAAAGCCCCATTACGGGACGACAAGCGCGAAGCCCGTTACGGCACTACGCGCACCTGCGATGAACGACAATCCGATTAGCCAACGAGTTTTCACCACCCTGCTCCAACGGCACACGCCAAGCGCCAACCGGAAAATCATCACTCAAAACATCAACCGACCGGTCAAGCGGCAACCCACAAACCGGACACGTATGAGAACACGCGTTCCACTCGTCCTCGGCAGTCCAAAAACCAGTAGGAACACTCCCCCGCCGCCCGACACGGGCATTCGACCGAGGCTCCCACAACACCGACTTCAACGGCTGCGGAGTACGATTAGGAGCCGCACCCTCAGCCTTCAAACGCTGGAAACGCTTACGACAACGAGCCGAACAAAAGCCTTGTCCCGACGCTCAGTCTCCAAAAAAGAGCCACACGCCAGACACGCACGACTCATACGACGCTTACGGGCACCACTGCCACTACGCCGCCAACGATCATAATGAGACCTACACATCCCATGAGCATGAACAGGCCCATCACACCCATTCACACTGCACTCACCCTCAGCTAACCGAACGCGGGATGCCTGTACCAACGAGCCTCCTCACGCTCAGCCTCTTCCTTCGCCGCGCGTCAGCCGACTCCAAACCAGTCTTATAAGAATGATGAGCACGACAAAGAACCTGAAGATTATCCCAAGAATCATCATCAGGCTGACCATCCTCGGCACGAATAATATGATCGACCTCATTCGCATGAGCGCCACACGGACGCAACACGCCATCATCACCGATCACCGGATACTGGCAACGCCACCCGTAATAATCCAACACCTCACGACGCGTCCGCTCCCAACCAGGATTGAACCGTTCCTTACGATGCGACTTATTCCAATCGTTGGTCATCACCACTCCCAAGTGCTTCAGGAGGGAATCGAACCCTCATGTCACAGGACAACGCATTTTGAGTGCGCCGCGTCTACCATTCCGCCACCAAAGCAAAAGAACAGGCAACCCCCACGCCACACTCACCACAAACCATGGGGGTCGTCCGTCATCTAACCCAAACAGCCATAAGGAAATCCAATGGCAAAAATGGCTTTTTACCGCCAGCCACGGCGCGCGGATGCTGAGGGAGTCGAACCCCCGGACCGTTCCCGGTCGCCACCTTAGCGAGGTGGTGCAATAAGCCACTCTGCCAAGCATCCAAAAGCAAGAGCCGCCGCAACGACTCAGGAGACTGTTCCCGCAGACTAGGCGGGTCAGCTAAAACTAGAGCCGCCACAAGACGACTCCGAAGACCTTTCCCACAACCCGTGGGTAGGCTGAGCACAGCATGTTGGACTCGAACCAACATCGACGGTTTTGGAGACCGCCATGCTACCAGTTGCACCAATGCCATATACCCGACTTAGTTAACGTCCAAGTCGGAAAGACGTTCGGCATGGTGGAATGGTTTTTACCACCAACGGCAAGGAACGTGAAACATATATATGCACCCGTTTGACCGTGCCTCCCCTTCGGTCATCAACCGCCTGATTAAGGCAGGGAGCCTCTTATCCCCCACATGTTCCAGCGGGATATTCGAGCAATACCATCGATCTCACGGGCAGCTACCCCCATGAAACCTAGAGCAAACCTCGGGAATCGAACCCGACAACCAAAAGGCTGTGCCAACAGGATTGCAAGTCAGCCCCAAAAAACAAATGGCGCAGCATATAGGCGGCACCGGATGGGACCGGCACAAGAAACGAGGATGGACGCAATCTCACGGACAATCCAAAAACACACACTATATTCCGGGATTCATCCACCCTCAAAGGTTCCCAGCCGGATTCGAACCGGCATCTCACCACGCATGGTCAAGAGGAACCAGAAAACCACGCGCGACTAACACTCCCACAAGAGCAATAGGAACCATGTGCGAGATCAAACGGCGGTACCAACAAGCCTCTCGCATTGGACTTGAAACCGAATCGCACCTTACCTAGGAAGATGCCATCTGCGGACAGTGAGAGATTCGAACTCCCGGACCGTTAGAGTCGGTCGCTTTCGAGGCGACTGCCTTAAACCAGACTCAGCCAACTGTCCCTAGCGGTGCTCCTTATGAACACAAACGTCCCAACGGTCGGAATCCTTAACCAAGAGACAAGGAGCACCACCGAACCGCTTGCCGGAATGACACCCACAAGGACGCCCCGCGTCCTCCAAAATTCATTCCGACATGCGACAGCATACTCACCCCCAATGTTGCGTCAACGTTGCAATGGAAACGACGTAGAATGCGGCGTGTCGCGTGGTATGCTGAAGACGATTTCAATGTGAACCCAACATCGTCGTTGTCATGTCACGTTTCGTGCGCGGACTTTTCAGACGGCGCGCACTATTTCTACCATTGACCCGACGGCCCTGACGGGCGTACCCGGAGGACCCTCCCCCAGCCCCGGTTAGAACGTTCGTTCGATGGTACAAATGTTCGTTCGTACAGTTGTATGCATGCGCGTCATTGTGTCGTATACCTTATTTTCTATATCTATCTCGCTCAATATTTTTTGTCCGTATCTTGATATCTTGCTTGACTTTATATTTTTCCGTGGTAGTCGCCATGTTTTTCAGGTTTTTCAACCCCCCTAACAACGTTTCGACACGCCGATAGAACGGTGTTGTTTCAACGTTCCGTCGTGGCTTGTTTTCTTAATTTGCTTACACCATTATTGGTGTGTATAGTGATAACTAACAACCGGTTAGGCAGTCAGCCTAGCGAGGTCAGCGCGACACTCTAGACCGCGCCACTTGCGATCGGCTGTAGCAACCGGCAGATGAAGCCGTGGCAGTCAGGTGCCTAGGCACCGCATAGCCTAGCCTGAAACGGTTAGGGGGGCGTATCGAGTGTATGCGCCGGAAAACTGCCACGTGTGGAACGGTGGTCACTGTGCTGAGGTGCAGTGTCTCGTCTGTGAGTGTTGCGAGTGTTTGACAAATGAAGAGTGTTACCGAAAGTCGGTAGTTTGAGCTTCACCCCTTTTTCAGGGGGTTAGGTGGCGGCGTTTTTCGGGGTGTGTGCATAATGTCCACTATGTGGGCGTGGCTGACAGTGTCAGTTTTGCCTAGGCAGTGCATGTGAACTTGATTAGCAATGTTGAGCGCGAGAACTCGTAAGGGGGTACCGCCGACGTTGGCGTAGTGTGAGAGACTATCGCCAATGAGGATAGGCCGATAGATAGGTGGCAATGCCTATGTTTTCCATGCGTGAGCATGGTTGGCGGCATAGGTTGTAAACCACGGCATAACGGGTTGCGAGGGTAGACATACTGTAGCGCCCGTCAATTGCCTTATGGGCGGTTGGTCACGAACGTAGTTCGGGGACTATGCGGACAATAAAAGTCTATAGGGGGTGCGTATGCGCCCCTGCGCCACTTTGCGGGTGGTGTTAGCCAAAAACAAATCTTCACGGGCGTAATCCGCAAGGGTTGCGCCCCTCTTGCCACTGTTTAGACCTTGATGGGGTGCGATACTCCATAGTGGCACGCAATTAACCAATCAACACTAAACCTTAAGGGGGTTTATTATGGATACCAACGAAGAAATGGCTGTAAAAATCGTTCGCGACTGTCTCACTACGGCACATGAGAGCCTACCGGCATACGCGTCATGCCTTTATGTGGCGTCAATGCCCATCATTAAGGCTCACGGGATGGATGATGCAACAACGCGGCATATGATCGTCGCGGCGTTTAGGGTTGCCGCGCTCAGGTCACGGAGCGTTGACTACCGTTCGGGCTTTATGCCAGACGTGCGCGTGACACGCGTCCATGCATTCAAGCGCCATGCGGCCGTGTATTGCGAGACGAATACCGGGTATCACTACAAGGTTGAGTGCACGCCTTTATGTGACACGGTATCGAACTGGTTGACGCCATGCCTTATGGGCAGGTGGACACGTTCGAATGGACTGACCACGGCTGGGATTCTGTCAGGCGAGATTTTGTCAATCTCGTGTGACGCGTCCAGCTTTACAAATGTAACCAACAAACAAGCGGAGGCTAAAAATGACTGTCAAAATCGTAAAAGTTCGGAGCCTGACCACATTGCCGTGCGCATACAGCAATACCGTTGACGACGGGTATTTCCGGTATGTGACGGTTGACGGCAAACGTGTGGGCGACGTGGTGAAGTTTAAGCCGATTGGGGCGGGAGCTACGTTTTTAACGAAGAATGGCACGACGGAAAACGTGGTGTGCAAATCGAGGCGCGCACATTGGCTGACCTTAAAAGGAAAATTGCCGACCACTATCAAAATTAATGTAACCAACTAATAAAAAGGGAGTATTGGAATGACCACTGATGAAATGTTTGACGTGTTGCTGGAAACCCTGGGGGCCGAGGATTTTCTAAATGAATTGGTCAAAGCCTGAACAGCGACGAACAGCGGGAGAACTTCGAGTTTATCGCGCGTATGCAGGGTATCGAGCTGGATGATTCTGAAAGCGAGGACTGAAATGGATATCAAGGATATCGAGAGCGGAACTAGCCACGTTGCCAATGAGGTATTGCTATTGCTGTGCAATGACAGAAAATGGCATGACTCATGGGTGGATTATGTGGCCTTTATCAAGACCAGTGATTTTTACGACAGATGGCCGCATAAGACCGTTGATCTGATGGCGGTTGACCTGTTCTACAGCATGCATGAAGCTGGGGCGCTTGATGGACTGGGCGAGGATTCCATACTAGCCGACCATTTTTATGCGGCGGGTAGAGCTGTCATTCACACCGTTCGTGATGCTGTCAACGATGGGCGGTTGCCGTTCTGACTTGTAGCCCCTTTGTGGGCTATGGCGCGGCTTAGTGGTTTCTGTGGGGTGCGATTCCTCACCCGCGCACTGTGCCGTCATATGGCGGGCTAATCAACATTCTCTATGAAAGTGGGTAATCATGTCTGGATTTAATTCCGTTGATGATTTTTACGACGTCATGGCGGGGCGTCATGGTTTGCACGAATCTGAACGGGGCGGCGGCGAGCTGGAGTTGTATTCATACAATGGCGCTGAGTTTCCGGACGGTTTGGACGGTTCCAGTCTTGACGTTATCACAGCGCCGTCGCCTGAGCTTCTTGCGTACATGCGTGGGAATGATAGTCCGGTGCCACCGTCCGGGTACAAGGATATGGCCGACGAGATTAAGGGCATATGGGACGTGTACAACCACGGTTCCGCCGAAGCCGACTGGGGACGGTTGGCCGACTTGTATGACGTGCACAATCTAAGCCTGAGTGTCATTGCCGATTACGAGTTCATGGATTGGCCTGAGACGTTAGGCGACATACTGAACGGCAAAGGGGCGGATTGCTGGAATCTCGACGGTATGACGTGGCACCTGTATAACCATGGGGAATGTACTGTCGATGATTCTGAGGGCGCATGGCCTGGCCTTGACGACTTGCTGGAATGCATGCCTTCCGATGACGTTGAGACGCGCGCCTATACACAGCAGTTTGTCGAATGCATGGATTCGGGCGACTATGTGGCCGCGTGCAGGCGCTTAAGGCTCTCGACTTGGAGCTGTGGTATTCAGACCTGTTTCTTACGTTGTCTCGCTGAAAATCAACCTATCCATCTGAAAGTGAGGGAAACCTAATGTATGCGCATGAGATTCGCAAGGATACGGCTGAGGATGCGACTTGTACGAGGAACTGCGGGACACGTGGGACGGTGTCGGCTATGCTGGCCTGCCGTCGTTCGATAGCGTGCTGCCGGACATTCTGGAATGGGTGCGGGGTATACGCGTGGCCGACACGGTGTTCAACGATTACACGTATCAGGTTTCGCGGCTGCTGTACTTCGATAGCGCGCTGGATGAAAGCAATATTGAGACTGCCGTGCGGTGGCTGTCCGATTACGGTCATGTGTCGCGCGCGTTCTGCGGTGTCGGCTATGCGATTGAGTTGACGGACGGGCATGGCGGACTGTCAGATCAGCCGTCGTCCAATATGCGATAGACATGATTACCAAGGACGGGCGCTACTACCTGTGTTGGATGAATCCGACTGGGAGCGGCGTGAGGCCGCGTGGCTGCGGGATTACTTCGATGGCGAGGTGTCTGACGCCATGTTGGGCGGAGCTGACCGTGATGCCGTGTTTGAGGCGTGGCGGGATGATGCCGACCCGGTGTCTGGCGACATGGATTTCGACGTGGAAAAGCTTCCTGGTTATATCGAGGCAGCTAAGGGAGGTAAGCGGAATGCGTAAGGGTGTGAAGCTGGCTGGACTGCTGGCCGTAGGCGTGGCGGCGTTCGCCGTGGCGTGTTCGCCGGTGTGCAATCCCGCGCCGGTGGCCGACCCTCATGGGACGCCTGAACAGCAATGGAATTGGTGGCGTGAGACGTATGCGACGGCTGACTACGGTCAGGCCGACTTGGCTGGCTACACGTCGCTGTCGGATATCCCCCAGTGCGGCATGGAAGACGGCAGTACGGCTGGCGGCTATGAGCGCATATGCGAGTGGCGTGCCGTGTCCGTTGGCAATCGCATGGGCGAGTCTTACGTGCTGGTTGACGGTGGCAAGGTGCTGTCGTGGAGCAGCACAAGGGAAATATGAAAGTGCCGGTCTCAGGTGGGACTGCGACCGGCCATGCAATCAATATTCACCTCTAATTGCAAAGGAAAGTATATCATGTCGTTTTCATTGTTTGATAATGGCGAGTTTGAATTGGAGTCGAGGTTCAGCCCGCAGCAGTCGTTTTACAATAAGGCCACGGTTGTCATTGATAGCGACGAGGGAACCGGATTGACTGTGACGTTGCGTACGTATCTGACGCCGATTGTGACGTTGCATGTCAATGCCGACGCTGAGGTTCAGCGTATCGAATGGCTTAATGGAGACCCGGCTGATTGGTCTAACACGACGTGGCGTCATATCCGTGAGTTCTTCAAGCAGGCTGGACTTAAGGCCGATAGCAAGGCTCAATGCTTGCGCGATTACGCGCGTGAGGTTGACTGACATGGCGTGCCTATGGACTGCGGAATATGTTGGCGGCGCACTCAAAATGCGGCGGCACGGATCTCAGGCTGACGCCGAAGCGTATAAGGCCGAGGTCGATGATGCCGCCGTGTCCGGTGGCGTGCTTGTCTCCTGTGAGGTCGTGGATGGCGGTACGGCGCGGCAGCGCATGGTGAACCGCCTGGAACGCGATGGCGTCGGCATGAGGTCTCGTCTCATGCGGCTGAGTATGAAGAATCTTGCGGAACTCACCGACGAGTTCTGCTGCTGAATGAAAGGAAAGAATGTTGATTACCGTTGATGAGTTGAAGGCCATGCCGTTGGATGAGCCGATCGGCGAGGCCGTCGTGGATGCCATTGAGACGATGGCGGGTGATGGGCTGCGTAAGTTCATCAGGGAACGTTTCAAGCCTTACGAGGGTGTCTACCGTATCAACGGAATAGGCGAATACGTTTCTGAAAAGGATTGGAAGAAATTCTGGTCTGCGCTGCCGGGCTGGTGTGAGCAGGTGTTCATGCTGCACGACAATGCCCATTCCGATGATTATGAGGAGTTCACCGGTCACGTGCTTGGCAGCATGACACCTGATGAGATCGGCGAGCAGTACGAGTTGAGCGTCGATTTCGAGCTTGATTGCGTCTGGTGGACGAATGCTGACGAGGATGGGTGTCTGTGATGGACGCCCATGATTCCGACGTGTGTATGAATGTGGTCGCAAGTCGTTGAAGGCCGTCCGATTGCTGTCGAATCTAGGAGCGGTGACGCTCCTGATTCCGCTTACGTGCTGGCCGCTTACGACCAGTTGACGACTGCGGCGTATCTGCTGCATCAGATTATCCCTTGGACTAAGGAGGAAAAGAAATGAGCAAGGGTATATGTAGAGACGATTCCATTGACGAGATTATGAGCGCTGGAATCATCGCGGAGATTAAACGGCTGTTGGACGAGCATGAGGTGATCTGATGCGCAAGCGTGATGTCTTCTCCCTATCGCCGAGTACGAGGGTTCGATTATGCGTCTGGCAAGTCGTTTTGGCGTCGTCGTTCGTTGCCGTCGCTCCTGTGCGAGTGGCTTGGCGAATGGTTCCGTGGCGTGAGGGCGGCGCGGATGGGCTATTCGACCTGGCTGTACGTCCAGTGTTCCGGTGGCTGCATGATTCCAATGGACATGCTGAACTGGGATACGGATTGGGTTGACTGAGTGTCGGCGGCGTGGCTTCGCCGCCGATGATATGGTGTCCTTAAGTCTGGAAGGAGCCATCATGGGGTTGCGTGATTTGCGCGAGCGTAACGGCTTGACGTTGCAGCAGTTGGATGCGTTGACCGGCGTGGATTTCACGCGCCTGTGGGTGTATGAGAACCATGCGGACGAGGCGCGGAACATGTATTTGGGTACGGCTGCGAAGCTGGCGCAGGCGTTGCATTGCAACGTGTTGGACCTGTATCCAGATGAGCATGTGTGGCGTGGCGGCGTGTCCGCTGGCGTCGTCGGATTGAAGAACATTCGCAAGGCACGCAAATTGACGCAGGTGGAGCTGGCCGGATTAAGCGGCATCGCACGACCATCCATCTCCCGTTTTGAAACGAACGGTCGTCCTGTTTCGCAAATGTATTTGCGGACGGCGTTACGATTGTCTGAGGCGTTGCAATGCGACCCTGTGGATTTTCTTACGGAAGGATACTGACATGGGCATGAGGGAACTCAGACTGAAACGCGGCATGACGCAACAACAGCTCGCCGACAAGGCAGGGCTTACTCAACAACGTATCGGAGCTTATGAGAATGGTGTCAATTCTATCGAGAATATGACGCTTGATAAGGCGATTCGTATTTGTGACGCGTTGCATGTCAAGAATCCTCGCAAACTTTTGGAAGATGATTCTGACTCTGAATCTTCGGCGGATTCTAAGTAATCCGCCAGAGCGGGTATGTGTCTTTACGGCCATGCCCGCTCACGAATAAGTTGAGCCGGATAGCTGCAACTATCCGGCTCGATTGCTCAGTAATTATTACCAATCTAACTAACTAAGCCCTCTCATTTTAGCAAGGGGGCTGGAATGGAGTGTGTGTTATGAGTATCCATTTTTATGCCGGTTATTGGCAGTTTGGTGTCGGCGTTACCAATTTTGAGGGTGAGCCGTATTGCAGCCTGTTGTCTTTTGACTCGCGTAAGGAACGCGACGCTTGGGTTGCTGCGGATCATTTCGACAATAATTGGCATCGTAGCGCGGTGTCGCGTCGTGAGGCGTTGCCGCTTATGCGCGCTGAGCTTGCAGAGCTGCGTGGGTATGATTCCAAAGGTTATGACGGCTGGTGGGTTGATGGCGTGTTTTATGCGTCCATCGGCGACGCTTTCGCGGCGTTCTTCAAGGCTGAGGCTGCCGCACTTAGGCGTGCGGGCGTCTGATTCATTCAGTCTGTTTGTTTAGTTTCGAGGCGTGGCGGTGGTGCTGCGCCCTTTGTTTTCAACGTTTTCTCTTAGCGTTTTTGCTGAAAAGTAACGAATCAACATGGACTAAAAAGGAGTGCACCATGAACAACAACTACAGAGGTACGGAACACTACACGCTGACCAAAACCGAAAACGGGTGGCATGGCGACCCGGACGATTGCGACTGGCAATGGTTCGACTTTCCTGATCTAACATTCACCGACGATGGTGACTGCCGGTTCTTCCTGGAGGCCGAATCCATCGATATGGCGGTCGAACTCGACGAATACCGGGAATTTCTCGCCATCCTTTCCAATGAGATAGAGGAACTCCGGCAGCAGATCGATGCAGTTGGATAGAAGTGGCCTAACCCGCCCAAACTTCTTGACGCTCCCGTGGTTGAATCCACGGGATTCCTGCGAACTGGACTTGCGCCAATCATGTCAGCAAAAGAAAGGACAAACAAAATGACCACCGCAATCGACATCAACACCAACGAGAACATCTCCATCAAACCAATCGCAATCTACCAGAGTGACGCATTTGACGTTCTCCTCCTTGCCGACGCGAATACCGGCAAGGGCATCTGGAGGGGTTTCGACTACCAGTGGTATACCGACCCGGAGGACGGCGACCTCGACCACGACGCCGACAAAATCGAAGACGTGTACGGCGCAGACGAAGAAGAATGGGAGGCCGCGGCAAACGCGAAGCTTGCGGAATATGGTTTTAAGCTCGGCGACTTCGACGAGAAGACCGGAGACCGTTACACGCTAGTCGAGGCCTGACATGACGCGCGGAAAAAACAAGCAACTTCGCCTCATCCCATCACACCTTCCGCTCATCCGCGACAAACTCGCCGACTTCGCCCAATACAGGCTTAGGAAACTCGGCTCGCAAACTCAATACGAGGCCATGATGCCAACGCCTGGAGCATGACCGATCAGATCAGAACCGCGCAATTGTGGTGGGTCAGCCGAGATATGACGCGTCTGGCCGAGGACACCGTGCAGGCCGGAGATTTTCCGGAACCCGATCCGCCGGCGCAATGCGGATGATATTTTTCGAGGGCGACGTGCAGCACATCTCATTCCGCTTCGATAACGACGGGTCCGGCGAAACTCGCGTAGCCGCGATCCTATGGCAGGATGCGGGGCGCGAGAGCGTCAAGATATCGGTGTTCACCGACAATCCCGTGGGGATCAGGGAGATGCACGCCGATTCATTCGGCCTCCCCATCGTCTCGCTCGCCCCCTCCGTCGTCCGCGAGAACGACGGGAGCTTCCAGTGGCTCTGCGGCCTGCTGCACGCGGTGTGGGCGTTGAGCGCGGAACCGCATATCTGCGAGGCAAAACCGGCGAAACCCGATATGGCGCATCCCCTGCCGCAGCGTTTCGACCCGGAAATACGCAAGGTCAAGATGCTGGTGCTGCGCGAGAATCTGCATCGTCCGGGCGGAAGCGCCGATGATGACGAGCGGGTGCGACGTGAGTATTCGCACCGTTTCATCGTGCGCGGCTTCTGGAGGGATCAGGCGTATGGCCCGAATCATTCGCTGAGGCGTAGGCAGTGGATACCGCCATTCGTCAAGGGTCCGGCCGACAAGCCTTTGATCTGCAAGGAGACGGTGCGCATATGGAAACGGTGAGCGACATGATCGCCGGTTTTCTCGCCGGCCTGACGCCGGGCACAAGGCAGGGTATCGGAGCATCATATCGCGATGGCTCCGCTGGTGTTCGGATAATGGCATCGACATGCTGCGGGCGAAGCGCACCCATATCGAGGTGTTCGCCGCCTATGGCGACGGCATGCGGCCAGCAGCGAAAAACACGGTGTACAAGAATCTGAGCGTCGTATGCTGCCTCTACCGCTACATGTGCGAGGAGGGGTATATCGACTGCGATCCGGGCGAGCATGTGCGCAGGCCGAAAATGTACGGTCATTCGGATGGCTCGTACCTCACCCGCGAGCAGGCTAGGCTTTTTCTGGCCGAAGCGCGTGGCATGGATGCGCGGACGGATGCCCTGTGCAGTCTGCTGCTGCTTACCGGTGCGAGGGTCAGCGAGGCGCTCGGATTGGATGTCGAAGACTGTCATCTGGATGACGGGCGTCCGTGGGTGCGGTTCGACCGCAAGGGCGACTGGTCCCAGCGTGTGGCCATTCCCTCCGAGGCGTCCGAGGCTCTCGCACGACTCATTGGCGGGCGTAGGCACGGTGCGGTGTTCCGTGAGGATTCCGGCGCGCGTCTGCGACAGCAGACCGCCGTGGGCATCGTATCGTCCGTGGCATTGCGGGTCGGCGTGCCTGGAATCTCGCCGCATTCATTGCGGCGAACGTTCTGCACGCTCTCCCGTGACGCTGGCGTACCGGACAGGGACATCATGGCCGCAGGCGGGTGGAACAGTCCGCAGATGCTCGACTATTACGACATGTCCCGTCGCGGGCTGAATGGCAAAGCTGGCGACGGATTGCAGGATTATCTGGCAAGGAGGATTGATTTCCACAACACGCCCGACTTGAAATGATACCAATGGTATCATATACTTGTAACCACAAGACGGGAAGCACAAGGCATCCCCACAGACTCAAGGAGACTGAAATGATTACCATCCGAATCGAAAAAACCAGAGGCCACAAGTGGAATGAGACTGGCACATTCGCACTGGAGTTCCCGAAGTCGGAGCTCCGCCATCGCGTCTATGATTGCCAGCTCGACAAGGACGGCGAAACCGAAGACGCATGGCTTTGCATCCCGTCCGAACGGCTCCGTGCCAAGTATGAGCGGCTCGTCGCTGACGAGGAGTCCACGCAATCCGATTACGACAAGCTGTACGAAGAGCTTTCGGCTTACTCAGACACGTTGACCACCGAGCAGCTCATGGACTGGTTCATCGACCTGAACGATCCTGAAACCATCAGCGGATGGACCGAGCGCATCGAAGCCCACAACGCCTACATCGACGTGATGGAGCCGAACAATGCGGTGCTCAGGAACCCGCTTGACGTGGATTCGACGTTCCATATCCGCATCTACGATTACTTCATCGATTTCCATGAGGATAGGGAGATTGTGGACGACTTGGAGTTCACCCCGTCCGACGTGGAGGCGGATGATTGGACGGAGGACATCAAACGGTGTCTTGAGGAAAACGGGTGGCGTCTTGACTCCAAGATCGGAATGGATTCCGATGATTCCGATTTGCTGGTGTTCGATTGCGTCAAGGCGTGACGTATTCCGCTGAAAATCGTTGTTCTGCCGGCTCCAGCGTGTTTTTCATGCTGGAACCGACGTTTTCCGTGTTTTCATGATTGTCTGGAGGTTTGTATGACGGTTGAATCGAAGGCCGCTTTTCGTGCGGCACGGGAACGCTGCGGCATCAGCCAGCAGATGCTCGCAAGCAAGGCCGGTGTCAAGGTGTTGAGCGTCAAGCGGTGGGAGAAGCCAGGCGAGGCCGAAACGCCGGCTGACGTGCGCGCCTGGCTTGGACATATGCTTGACTTGCACATCCAGGCGGTTGAAAGCGCTTTAAATGCGGTGGACGAAATGACGGAAACGCAAGGGCACGCGCCCAGCCACGTGGACCTGCTCTATTACCGTTCGCAAGAACACTACGACCGTTACGGACGGGACCAAGGCGATTACGCCATCGTCAATGCCCGCAGCAGGGAGATAGCCGCGATCCTTGAAGCGCAGGGCATCGAAGCGCGGTTCCGTTATCCCGAGGATGATGAAGCCGGTTTCCAACGTTTGGCGAACACTCGCTAAAACGCATTTATTGTTAACAGGGCCATTGTAGACCACTCAGACGTTGCCTGACGCGGTTTGTAGCCAGTTGTCCACCAATTCGGCTTCGTTGACTGGCTCGAAATGCCATGCGTCTAATCCGACGTTGATCTCATTGTGATGCCTGCCGAACTCAAGCGGGTCATGCGCGTGCGTGTGTCCGTGCAGAAGCAGAGTGTTGTTCATGCGTGGTATCGCGTATTCGGCTAATTCCGGCGCGTTCCAATTGGTTGAGACTGCGCCTAGGGGTTTGCTTTGCGTGAAGTCTTCACGCCATTGGAAGTGGCTTAAAAATACCGTGTGTGGATTGTTGCCCCACTCGTCTCTGATTTCGGTGATGCCGACTCTTCCGACTTCCCCGAACGCGCTTGCCAACTTTTCCAGCGTGCGGCTGGATGCGTAGAGTTCGTGGTTGCCGAGAATCAGGTGTCTGCGTTTGCGCGGAACCTGTAGATTCTGGATGCGCATTATCGCCTGGTCTACGCTCCACGTGCTGCCGGAACTGATGTCTCCGAGGATGTAGAGTTCGTCTTCCTTGCCGACGTATGTGTTTATCGCTTGTACGATGTCGGCGTCGTGCTTCCGCCAGTCAACGCAATCCTTGAGCTGCCTGCCGTCGTGTTCGGCCTGTTGTTTGATTGATTCGTCGCGAGCGTATCCGGGTTGCGCGTAACCGCGTAGCGCGGCCACGAATGGGTGTGCGAAATGCAGGTCGCTGGTGAACCATTTCATGCGTCCGACTCCCTCGTATCGTCGTGTTGCCTATCCCACTTGTCCAATGTTTCGAGCAGGTTTGGTAGGTCGAAGTATTCATACTTTAGATGTTTCGTTTTTCCGCCGCGTGTCCGGTATCCTATGAGAAGTAATTCTGGATAGTCGCATGTATCGCAGAGACGCGTTCCTTCTTCCTGATAGGAGTAGGAGGTCACTTCGATTGGCTCGTTGTCTGACCCGTCGAACAGTTTCGGTGATTCCACGGCGATCACGCGCATGAGCAGTTCTTTGGTGGTTGGTGACGTCATTGTGTCTCCTTTTCGAGTCTGACCATTTTGCCGAAGACGTTAACAAAATGGTCTACCTGTTCGTCTTCTACCTGTAGTTCCGTGTCCTCGCGTACGGTTGCTTTGATATCGTCGTTGACTTGGTTCGACAAGTGCAGGATGATGTGAACGTCCTTACTGTACTCCAATGTTTTGTTTTCTTTGTAGGGGAAGTAAGACGCCAAACTGGGCATGATGGCGTGGTCGGCGCTGATTTCTTTCAGCTTGCCTGACACGACGGTGCCATGCAAGCTGTTGATGGTGATTCGCTTGCCCAAGTGCGTGGCGTTCAGATGGTCCGCTGTGATTATTTGCTTGTTCACCAGAGCCAACCTCCCCCCGACGAACTGCCAACAGTCCGAGTCCGCTTCAATCTCGATGATTCGCAAGTCCGGGAATTTCTCGCGGGTGAGCTTGTTTACGCGTGTTTCCGCTTGTTCGCGTGTCGTGTAAACGCCCATGATGCTTACAAATCCTGCGGTGTATGATGTTTCGCCCATGTGCATTGGGGTGTCAGTGAACGAATCGGGATTATATGGTTGATCCCGGTACTCGATGTATTCGTTGTGATCCTGTGCGTTCGCAGTTACTAGGTAGATTCGCATGACGCGCTCACTTTCCACTGATTTTGATTGTCTCGCTCATTTCACGTATCCCCCTAGTTCTCGTTAGTAATTCTTTTGAAGGATGTTTCCGGGCGTGGGAATGTGCTGCCCTTGCTGTTCGTGATCTCTTCCAATTCCATGAACTCTTCGAACGACATGGTGACGCTTATGTTAGTGCAATCATCCGTTATCCTGACGTATTTGCGCTTCGTTGTAATCAGTTCGTAGTTTTCGCCATGGCGTTCGTCATACGCATCGATGATTTGCAGGGTCACGCCATTCATGACGTTCGCCCATGTGGTTATCAGTCGTGAGGGTCCTCGCAGACTAGCTGGCTCCTTGTCGGTGCTTTGATAATGGAATCCGAGTTTTACCAGCTTGTCTACCAGTTTGCTTTTCTTCTTGGTGAAGTCGAGTGCTTTCATTGCGCCTCCTTGGTGGTGTTGTCCTGTGTCGTGTCGGCGACGCACGCCACATCCCCGTTGCTGGTGTTGCCGCTGGTCTGCAATTAGTCTCCGAACTTTTCGAGAATGAGTACGCCTATGACGCCGATAATCCAAGCGATTATCAGGATGATTGTGATACCGGCCAGTGCGAGTAGTGGTATCCAAATGGGTGCGATCACCCATATCCATGAGTATGGGAATTGTCCCATGATTTTCAGGAGTGCCAGCACGCCGGACAATAGCAGTAGGATTGGCGAGCATTTGATGTTGACTTTCAATTCAATCCTCCGTGTAGAAGGTGAGAACGTGTAGTTTCTTTCGGGCGGACAATCGTTCTCCGAACATGCCGTACTGTTTGACTGGTTCGATTTGGTCTCGCATGTGATGCGCGTGGTAGGTGATGGTCTTGCCCTTGTCGGTGATGCTGATAGTGGCGGTCATCGGATGACTTCTTCCACTAGGGCGAGATTGCTTGCCTGAATGGTTTTGCTGACGCCGTTTCTAAGGTTCTTGAATGTGAATGAAAATGGTTTCATGCAGTTCTCATCTTCGAAGTCGATGATGCATTCCATGTCGTTCCAATGGTCAACCCATTTGGAGCCGACCAATCTGGGGTCGGCGTGAGTGTAGACGATGATGCCTTTCTCACGGTCGGTGTGCGAGTATGCGAATCCGAGATCATTGAGTTTGACTGCGTATGGCGGGTTGGAGAGGTCGATGTTCATGCTTGTTCCTCCTGTAGGAGCATCCAAATGTTCGTTTCCTTTTCGGGGTTTCTGACGGCGAGCTTGTACACGTCGGACAGCCGGTAGCGTTGCTTGCGCGTGTCTTTGACCGGCGTGACGGGTTTCAGGTCTCCCCTGCTGACCCAACTGCGCATGGTGCCGGGTTTGACGATGATGCCGCATTGCAGGAGCAGTCTGCGGATTTCGGTCTGCGTGCCGGTGATGTGCGTGGCGAGGAGTTTGTGTCGCCTGTTCTCACGGATGGCGGAGACCGGATACACTTGACCGCAGTCGGGGCATTTCGGTGCGAACGTGGCGTTTGGAATGACTTTCACGATGCGGTGGCAGTCGTCGGTCGGCATTCGCCGATGATGATCTGGTCTTCGAGGGTGAAGTCGAGGAGTTCCTGAGCCTTGCGTCGGATATGGTGGATGATTCGCGCGTAGGTTGGTGTTGCCTTGCTGGTCTTCCACTTGTCGGTGAGCCGGATGTTGCGGATGAGTGTTTCGAGTTTCCGGTCGTATGGGGCGGTCACGTTCAGGCATCGCGCGTATTCGTTGATGATGTCACGGAGCTTGGAATGTCGTCCATGCCGTTGCCTTCGATGAGTTCGAACGCGGTTTCGCGTAATGGTGCCGGGGAGGTGGCGAGTCCGTTATGACCGCCGCCTCCGCCGTTGCCTGTCTTGTCCATGCGGTTTGTGCGCCATTCGAGGTCTTGCAGGTGGTTTTCGAACCATTGCAGATCGAATTGGAGTTGGGTTTCGCAGGATGTGCAGAGGATATGCTTGTCGTCGGTTGTTTTCCAGCATGTCGCGCATGTGGTTTGCGTCAAGTGTTGGCTCCTTGGTTGCGTTTTGGGTGTGTTTGGTCTTGTTGCCTCAACCTTTGTTTGCAACCGTTGGGCGACTTGTCCAGTATAGTGTGTGTGTCAGATTAGCGTTGGCTGTTCGCCTTCCGTTGACGTGGCTGGTTCGGGGTCGTTGCGGTGGGCTTCGATTTGGAGTACGAGCCTCCTGTCCACGTGCAGTAGGCGGCTTATCTCGTCCGCGTCGTAGTCGAGATCCGCGTAGTGGAGGACCTGTTTCCGTAGGTTCACTCGTATTCCTTCTCCAAGTGTTCGTCGTACAGCATGACGAACACGATCATCGCGTATGCTCCGTAAAGGAACGAGAGTATCGCTATGGATATAGGGTTCGCGTTGGTGGTGATTTGTATGATGATGATTGCGAGCATCGCTATCGCGTTGATCACGTAGGACGCTTTCTTGATTATGTACATGATTTTCTCCATGTCTTTGCTCATTCGTTTACCGCCTTTCGTGCGATTTCGAGCATTTCCCGAGCGTCCCTGATGTAATTGGCGCGCATCTCCGGCTCGGACAGAGTCCAGAAGCAGTCCTCACTTGGCATGACGTCTTCCCAGGCTGGTGCCATGTCCCGCCACATCAGTTTTTTCGCCACGGCCTCGACCTCGGCGTCAGCCGGTGGCGCGTTGCGTCCGCGCAGGTACGCTTCCTGCAAATCGTCCGTGTCGCAGGAAAACTGTTCCTTGACACGCGTTCCACTCCAGTAGCGGGTAGGATATACCTTCTCAGCTTCATCATCCGCGATGCTCAATTTGTTCTCTTTCCGTTCGCTTCGATCATCGCGTACAGCATTTCGCTTGCGGCGCGGCACCTGTAGGATGGGCACTTGCCGGACACGTCGAAAAGCGGTACGAGCTTGTCGCCTTTTTTCGATGGTGTGAGCACTTGATTGATATTGTGTGGCAGCAGGTAGTTGACTCGCAGTTCCTCGGCCAGTTCCCTTGTGGTCACGAGGTAGTTCACGTCCCCGTAGAACGTCAACCCATGGCCTGATTTGAAATCCGCCATGCAGGATTTGACTTCGTAACAGGAGAACTCGCCAAGTTCCACACTTGCCGGCATGAGCACATAGCCGGGCGTGAACGGCTTGAATCCCATGAAGTCGATTCGTCTGTTTTTCGAGGTGCCCAAGTCGAAATTCACCTCGCTTGCCCAGAAGCTGACGCGGTTCTTCAGACGCTTCTCAACCAGCTTGGACAGCATGGCGGTAGTTTCAGCCCTGCTCATTCCGTATCCTCCTTAATGAAGACGATCCAATGTGTTCCGGTGCGGTTCGGCTGTTTGTTGCCGAAGAGCGGCTTATGGTCAGTGAGCTTGAGAATCTGAGAGACGGGTATCTGCGTCTCATTCCACTTGAAAATCAGCGTTCCGCAAGGCTGCAATACGCGAAAGCATTCGCTGAACATGGTCTTAAGGTCGTTTTTCCATGTCTCTTGGTCGAGGCATCCGTATTTCTGCGCCATGTAGCTCGTCTCTCCCGCATTGCGCAAGTGTGGTGGGTCGAGCACGACCATACGGAACGTCTCATCCGGGAACGGCAGATCGCGGTAGTCCATCAGCATGTCCGGCTTGACTTCGAATCTGCGTCCGTCACATAGTTCCCAACTTTCGTCGCGCACGTCACCGAAGAGCACACGGCTGTCTGACTTGTCGAACCAGAACATTCGCCCGCCGCAAGCAGGGTCAAGAACAGGTTGGTACGCGCTCATTCCGCGTCCTTGCCTTCCAGGAATGGGTCATCGGCTTGCATTCGCTTGGATTGCCTTGCCGTCTTGCGTGCGATCCATTCATTTAACTGCTCGTCGGTGATGTCGTACATTTCCTTGAGCAGGTACAGGCAGATGATCACGTCGGCCATTTCCTCCGCAAGATTGTCGGTAGCACCGGGCTTGCCTCGAAGACGCTTGCTGACGGCTTGGATGAGTTCGGAGCATTCTTCCATGCAGACGATGCTTTGCGTCTCCTTGCCGTATTTCTCGATGCTTTCACGCCACACCGCATGCTGCTTATCGCCGTTCATCGATTTGTCTCCTTCATGTTCGTGTCCTCGCTTTGCTTTTCCTCGCTTTGCTTTTCGAGAACGTAGACGTTCGTGGCGCCGAATGCGCCAGATGGAAAATTCGTTGGCGATATGGCATCCACCCGTGAAATCTCCCAACCATCGTTCAGTAAATCTTCAAGCTCCCCTTGGTGTTTTAAGAGATAGTAGCCGTCGTGGTAACTCCAATACAGCGCGCGAACCTTGTATTGACTGCTCATTTCGTATCATTCCCCTTGTATTCGTCATCGTCGATAACGTCACTGATTGCGGCTTTCTTGGTTGGTTCCCAGAATTCGTACCCCAGGTAACAGCCCGGATAGTCGCATATCGCCAAGTAGGTTGTTCCCACTCTTATGCTCATTTGATGCTCCTTTCGGCTTCGCGCATGATGTGCCGCATGTCGGCGTATTCTCGTGCCGCCCAACGTTCGATCATTTCCGGGGTGGCGTTTCGTGG
>ENA-OQEX01000162-OQEX01000162.1-human-gut-metagenome-genome-assembly--contig:-NODE-162-length-39802-cov-14.172628_pt1 | contig 39802 bp, 37 predicted proteins | sample MGYA00242802_ERZ504649 | MGnify/ENA primary metagenome ERZ504649 (study PRJEB26092, sample SAMD00036194) | human gut metagenome | host: Homo sapiens | study: EMG produced TPA metagenomics assembly of...
CTCGCCCAGTGGCCCGCCCTGCTGCGCGAAGCGGGCGACCTGCGCGCCCCGCACCGCGTGGCCCACTATCTGGAAGATCTCGCCGCCACCTACCACAAGTGGTACAACGTGGAGCGCGTCGTGCCGATGGAACTCACCGATCCGGAGGCCCGCGGGGAACAGGCCGACGCCATCCGCATCGCCAAGCTCCGGAACCGGCCCGCGCCGCCGCCCGACTCAAGCTCAACGACGCCGTCAAGACGGTCATCGCCGAAGGCTCGACCTGCTCGGCGTCACCGCCCCCGACAAGATGTGACCGGCAGGAGATAACGCAAACCATGTCTGTGAGTCCAATCTGGCCGGCCGGCTCGGCCGTGAACGACGAAGGCGAGATCACCTTCCACGGCCGCACCGCCGAAAGCCTGCTCGACGAATTCGGCTCGCCGCTTTACGTCATCGACACCGATGAGGTGCGTGACCGCGCCACGAAATTCGTGCATTCGGCCGCCAACGCGTTCAACAACACCGTCACCCACGTCAGCTTCGCCGGCAAAGCGCTGCTGAGCAAGGAAATCTGCCGCATCGTCACCGAATCCGGCATGCTCATCGACACCTGCACCATGGGTGAGATGCGCATCGCGCTCGCCGCGGGCGTCCCAGGCCGCCGCCTCGTGCTGCACGGCAACAACAAGTCCGATGCGGAAATCGAGCTGGCCATCGAACAGGGCTTCAACAAAATCGTGATTGACGAGCCGGATGAGCCGGCACGCATCGCCGCGATCGCCAAGCGGCTCGGCAAGCGCGCCCGCGTCATGCTGCGCGTCACCTCCGGCATCCACGCCGGCGGCCACGAATTCGTGTCCACCGCGCACGAGGACCAGAAGTTCGGCGTGGCCCTGCTCCCCGCCGGCGCCGATACCGCCAAACTCGGCGTGCTCGACGACCTGACCGACGTGACGCCGGCCGGATCGAACGCGCGCTTGGGCGAGAACGCTGCGGATGCCGCCGATCAAGCCGCCCATGCCGGCCACGCGGAACGCAAGCTCCAATACGACATCAAATACCCGTACGATCTGAGCCACGAGAAGGTCTCCGAAGGCGACCGCAAGCTCGCCGACGCCATGACCATGGTGGCCGACGGCCCGGCGCTCGCCGTGCTCAAGGACATCTACCGCCGCCAGGACGTGCTCGAACTGGTCGGCGTGCACTCGCATATCGGCTCCAACATCCATGACGCGGACGCTTTCATCCAGGCGGCCAAGCGCATGATGCTGCTGCGCAAGACCTTCTACGCCACCGATGCGTACACCCTGCCGGAGGTTGATCTGGGCGGTGGCTATTCCGTGGCCTACACCGACGGTGAGGATTCCATGGACATCGACGTGGAGCTCGGCAGGCTCGCCGACGCGGTCAGCACCGTGAACCGCGCGCTCGGCATGCCGGCCCCGGTCATCTCCTTCGAGCCAGGCCGCTGGACGGTGGCCCCCACCGGCGTCACGCTGTACCGCGTGGGCACCGTCAAGCCGGTGCAGCTGAACGGTGAAGCCAAAGACAAGGGCGGCAATCCGGTGACGGAACGCGTGTACGTGTCCGTGGACGGCGGCATGTCCGACAACATCCGCCCGGCGCTGTACGGCTCCGACTACACCGCGAGAATCGCGAATCGCAAGGGATCCGACGAGACCAAGCTGTGCCGCGTGGTCGGCATGCACTGCGAATCGGGCGACATCGTCGTCAACGAGGTGCGTCTGCCGGCCGACATCAGGCGCGGGGACATTCTCGCCGTGCCCGTCACCGGCGCGTACGGCCGCACGATGGCCAGCAACTACAACCAGGCGCTGATTCCCGCCGTGGTCGGCGTCGGCGAGGCCGGCGCACACGTCATGATCCGCCGGCAGACGATCGACGATCTGCTGAGCTGGGACGTCAGCGAATAGTCCACGATTGCGTCTCACGGTATGGACGGTTTTCGGGCTTCCTTGCGGGGAAAGCTTCGGAAACCGTCCATTTTCTTGATATTCCGCGGCCTTACGTCATATTGAGACCGTACAATAAGCAAGGTCACACCAATACTTCACATTCAAGGGAGGATGCCTTGGCACAGGAAGATGTTGCGCCGATTCGCGTTGGATTGCTGGGCGCAGGTACCGTCGGTTCCCAGACTGCACGCCTGCTGGTCGAGCAGAAGGACGAGCTTGCCGCACGTATCGGACGACCGATCGAGCTGACCGGCGTCGCCTGCCTTGACCCGGCGGAAACCAATCCGTTCCCGTGGATCGACAAGGCCATCGTGACCACCGACACCATGAGCGTGGCCACCAATTCCGACATCGTCATCGAGCTGATCGGCGGCACCGGCGTGGCACGCAAGTTCGTGCTCGCCGCCATCGAATCCGGCGCCTCCGTGGTCACCGCCAACAAGGCGCTGCTGGCCAAGTATGGTCCGGAGATCTACGCGGCCGCCGAAGCCAAGGGCGTCGACATCTACTTTGAAGCCTCCGTGGGCGGCGCCATCCCGTTCCTCAAGCCGCTGCGCGAATCCCTCGTCGGAGACAAGGTGACGAGCATGCTCGGCATCGTCAACGGCACCACCAACTACATCCTCGACGAGATGACCACCAAGGGCCTCGACTTCGATGACGTGCTCAAGGACGCGCAGGCCAAGGGCTACGCCGAAGCCGATCCGACCGGCGACATCGAGGGCTACGACGCGGCCAACAAGGCCGCGATCATGGCCACCCTCGGCTTCCACACCTCCGTCACCATCGACGACGTCTCCGTCGAGGGCATCACCAAGATCACCGCCGACGACATCGCCGCCGCCACCGCGGAAAACAAGGTGATCAAGCTGCTCGCCGTCGTGGAGAACACCGATGCCGGCGTGTCCGCGCGCGTCTACCCGGCACTGATCTCCAACACCCATCCGCTGGCCTCCGTGCACGGCTCCTTCAACGCCGTGTTCGTCAAGGCCGAAGCCGCGGACGACCTCATGTTCTACGGCCGCGGCGCCGGCGGCGCTCCGACCGCCTCCGCGGTCGTCGGCGACGTGGTCACCGAAGCCCGCCATATCGCACAGGGCTGCACCGGTCCGTCCATCCCGCTGTACAAGGATCTGAAGAAGGCTCCGATCGAGGCGTCCAAGGCCGAGTTCGCGGTCCGCTTCGTGATTCACGACAATCCGGGCGTGCTCGCCGCGATCGCAGCCAAGTTCGCCGACCATGGCGTGTCCATCAACGGCGTGAACCAGGATCTGAAGCCGACGCTGAAGGATCCGGGCTATGACGGCGAGCTGCAGCAGCTGCGTCTGGTCACCCACATGACCGATGAGCTCACTCTGCGCGAAACCGTCAAGGACGTGTGCGAGCTGGATTGCGTGTGCGGAGAGCCGTCGATCCTGCGCGTGCTGAACTGATATCGGATGCGATTCGGGCCCATGACGCGCTTGGCATGCAAGCCATGCCAACCGCCGTCATGGGCCGAATGCGATGCACGGGTGCGGTTCCCCCTGAAATTTGACTCTGGCACTGCCACGGTATACGGTGCTTGATTTGTAATGAAGATGTGACGAAGGACGACGAGAGATGACTCCAGTTACCCGCAAGGTGCGTGTGAAGGTTCCGGCCACCAGCGCCAATCTTGGCTCCGGTTTCGATACGGTCGGTTTGGCTTTGGATTACCATGACGAGCTTGAATTCACGCTGAGCGCCGACCCGGTGAACACCGCGGCGCAGGTGATGATCGAAGGCGAGGGCGAGGACACCTTGCCTCGTGACGAGACGCACCTGGTGGTCTCCACGTTCCGCCGCGCATGCCAGACCTTCGGTCTGGGACGCGTCGGATTCATCCTGCAGGCGCACAACAACATCCCGCAGGCGCGAGGCATGGGCTCCTCCGCCGAGGCCATCGTCGCCGGCATCGCCGCCGCGGCCGCCTTCGCGCAGGACGACGACCTCAACCGCGACGCCGTGTTCGAGCTGGCCGCCGCCATCGAAGGCCATCCGGACAACGTGGCCCCGGCCGTGTACGGCGGCCTGACCATGTCCTGGGACATGGAGACCGCGGAAGGTGTCGGATCCGTGCCGATTCCAGGCGGCGAGCCGATGCACAACGGCTTCCATACCATCAATTACCGCGTGGCGGACGATTTGACCGCGGCCGTGTTCGTGCCGGACTACGAGCTGTCCACCGAAAAGGCCCGTCAGGCGTTGCCGACTGAGATTCCGTTCAAGGACGCCGTGCACAACGTCTCCCGTGTGAGCCTGCTGCCGGCTGCCATGAACCCGCGATGCTGGCCTCCGGCTCGCGTCAGAACGCCAACGCACTGCTGTTCGCGGCCACGCAGGACCGCCTGCATCAGCCGTACCGCGCCTCGCTGATGGAGCCGTCTTGGGCGCTGATCGAGAAGATGCGCTCCCACGGCTTCGCCTCCACCGTGTCCGGCGCTGGCCCATGCGTGCTGGTGCTGCACCATGGCGACGCCCACGAGGAGCTTGAACAGATCGCCGCCGAAGAGCTGGCATCCGGCCATTGGCGTGTGCTGCATCTCGCGGTCGACACCAAGGGTGTGCAGGTGGAACGCGCATGAGCATCCCGCTGATTCTCGCCTCCCAGTCCCGTCCACGCCGTGACGTGCTGTTCTCCGCCGGCATCTGCCCGACCATCCGTGTCTCGCACGTCGACGAGCCTGCCGCGCTCGAACGCGAGGCGGCCGCGCTTGGCGTCACCGTGAACGACCTGAGCGTCGAACAGCGTGTGATGATTCTCGCCACGGCGAAGGCCGAGGCCGTGCACCAGGCGTATCGCAACATCGCCGATACCGCGGCGCACGCGCGCGGGGAGCGCGTGGTCGGCTTCCCGCTCCGGGCAGCAGACGATCGCGACGCATCCTCGGCGGGCACAGCCGCACGCACGGACAGCGCGCAGTCCGCCGACGAGACGAAGACCCGCGATTTCTCCGGCATCGCCATTCCCACCGTCGCCGAGCCGATCGCCGATTTCGTGGATGGCCGTCCGAGCCTGACCCGTTCGAAGGCCGGCCCGCTGATTCTCGGCTGCGATTCCATGTTCCTGCTGGACGGCGAATGCTACGGCAAGCCGCATAGCGAAGAGGTAGCGCGCGAACGGCTGCGTGCCATGCGCGGTGCCACCGGCGAGCTGTGGACCGGCCATTGCCTCATCGACTTCGCGTCGGGCCGCATGGTGCGCGGCGCCAGCAAAGCGACCCTGCACTTCTGCGAATATTCCGACCTGGATATCGAACGCTACATCGCCACCGGCGAGCCGCTGGAAGTGGCCGGATCGTTCACTTTGGAAGGTTTCGGCGGCGCGTTTATCGACTCGATCGAAGGCGATCCGCACGGCATCATCGGCCTGAGCCTGCCGTTGGCGCGCCGTCTGGCGGCGCAATTGGGCGTCGAATGGACCGACCTGTGGAACGTCACCCGCTCCGACCTTGCGCCGGACGCCGAATATGATGCGAAAACGGGTGCCGCGAAGCCGCTGCCGCCCAAGGAGAACGTGCACCAGCCGGGAGACGGCTGGGTCGATTGCGCCTGCGGTCGCAAGCATTGGGGCGCGAACGGCGCGTCCGGCGTGCTCTTGGCCCGCCGCAGCGAGACGACCGGTGAGGTGACGCACGTCGTCATGCAGCACCGCGCGGTATGGAGCGCGGAAGGCGGCACGTGGGGCATTCCCGGCGGTGCTACCGCCGACGGCGAAAGCCCGATCGAGGGCGCGTTGCGTGAATCGTACGAGGAAGCCAACATCACGCCGGAGGACATCGACGTGGTCGGCTCATACTGCGAGGACCACGGCCCATGGTCGTATACCACGGTGTTCGCCTTCGAAAAGCCGGGGCATCGTGTCGAGCCCAAGGCCAACGACGACGAAAGCATGGAGATCGAATGGGTGCCGGTCGATGACGTGCCCAACCGCAAGCTGCTGACCGCCATGCGCACCGATTGGCCCAACTTCGCGGCGCGTCTGCGTGCTTTGGCGGCCGTGCGGTAGCCTGCGCGCAGTGTGCCGCATCCTTGGAGCATGAGGGTTGTTAGCGCTAACTGAAGTTGCGTGTACAATAGGCGAACGTACCAACAGTTGTGTGCGAAAGGCGACGGGGCATGGCAGGCAAACGCAATGCGGGCAATAAGCGTCCTTCGATGTTCGAAGTGGCGAAGCTGGCTGGTGTGAGCCACCAGACGGTCTCGCGCGTCATCAACCATTCGCCGGACGTCTCCGACGCCACCCGCGAGAAGGTGCAGAAGGCCATCGACCAGCTCGGATACCGTCCCAGCAACTCCGCCCGCGCGCTCGCCTCGCACCGGTCCCGCACCATCGGCCTGATCGCCGGCGGCCAGCATTTCTATGGCCCGATTTCCACGATTTCCGCGATTGAGACGATGGCCCGCCAGCATGGCCTGTTCGTGACGGTGAGCATGGTGCATGAGGCGCTGTGCTCGCAGGAGGAATTCGACGACCTGTGCCGCACCTTCGACGAGATGAACGTCGATGCGTTCATCTTCCTCACGCCCACCGATGTCATGTTTTCCGCGGCATGCCGGACGCGGATCGCGCAGCCTCGTGTGATCGTCACATCCACGCACGGTGCATCGGCGTGCAGGACGGCCTGCGGCTGATGAAGTCCGCCGACCGCCGCCGCGTATCCGTCGTCGGCATGGACCAATGGTCCGCGATGGCCGACGTGATGCATCTAGTCGTGGAATACGGGCACCGTTCGGTGCTGTATTTCGCCGGTCCCAAGGAGTGGCGCGACGCGGCGACGCGCCTGCTGGCATGGAACAAGCTATGCGCGGCCAATGCGGTCAATTCCGTGACGGTGCAGTGTGAGACCTGGGAATCCTCTGAAGCGTACGGCAAGATGAACCACATCCTCGACAACATCGGCCGCACCGGCGGCAATCTGCCGACATGCATGGTCTGCGCCAACGACAGCCAGGCCGTGGGTGTGGCCCGCGCGCTGCATGAGCATGGCGTGCGCATTCCGCAGGATGTGAGCCTGGTGGGTTTCGACGACATGCCTGCCATGGACAATATGTTCCCGCCGCTGACCACGGTCCGTCCCGGCTTTGAGCAGCTGGGTGTCGCCGCCATGCGCGAGACGCTGTACCTGCTGGGCGCGGGGGAGGAGAACTCCTTCGGATCATCGCAGCATGGCGTCGGACTGGTGTCGGCGCAGATGGTCAACCGCAGCTCCCTGGGTCCTGTCCGCCGTCGCTAAGGCGCTGCTTCTTCTCGATTTGTTTATATATTCATTGCTCCGATGACACGTCGGATTTGGTGCGTCACGGGTTTGTGCCTACAATAGTGAGCGTTAACAGTGAGCGCTAACATTCAGTTGACAGAGTGGTTGCGAGGCGCTCGGACGCAAGGAGTTCGTGAACTATGACGCAAGAGCAGGTCGCAGTGACCGCCGAGAAGATCCGCGCAGGCAAGACGAGCCTGGGCATCGAGTTCGGCTCCACCCGCATCAAGGCGGTGCTCATCGATGACGCCTACCACACCATCGCGGCGGGCGACTATGAGTGGGCCAGCCATCTCGAGGACGGGCTGTGGAGCTACACCCAGGAGGAAATCTGGAAGGGTTTGCAGACCGCATACGCCCGGATGGCCGGCGACGTCGAGACCGCCTATGGCGAACGGTTGACCCACGTGGGGCACATCGGCTTCTCCGCATGATGCACGGCTACCTCGCCTTCGACGAGTCCGGCGAACTGCTCGTGCCGTTCCGCACCTGGCAGAACACCAACACCCACGAAGCCCACGAGAAGCTTTCCGAGCTGTTCCAGTACAACATTCCGGAACGCTGGTCCGTGGCACACCTCTACCAGGCAGTGCTCAACCACGAGGAGCACGTCTCCAAGGTGGACTACATCACCACACTCGCCGGCTACGTGCACTGGAAGCTCACCGGCGAGAAGGTGCTCGGCGTGGGCGACGCCTCCGGCATGTTCCCCATCGACCCGGCCACCCATACCTACGAAACCGAGTTCATCAAGCGATTCGACGCGATCGAGGAAGTCGCCGCGCAGCCGTGGAAGCTTGAGAACCTGCTGCCCCGTCCGCTCGTGGCGGGCACTCCGGCCGGCACGCTCACCGCCGAAGGCGCCAAACTGCTCGACCCGACCGGCACCCTTCAGCCGGGCGTCGTCCTCGCCCCGCCGGAAGGCGACGCGGGCACCGGCATGGTCGCCACCAACTCCGTGCGTGTGCGCACCGGCAACGTCTCCGCCGGCACTTCGATTTTCGCCATGGTCGTGCTCGAGCACAAGCTGGCGCGCCTGCATCCGGAAGTCGACCTCGTCACCACCCCAGCCGGCGACCTGGCCGGCATGAGCCACGCCAACAACTTCACTTCCGATCTCAACGCCTGGGTCGGCCTGTTCGGACAGTTCGCCGCCGCGATCGGCCAGCCGGTCGATGCCGGCACGCTGTACGGCACGCTGTTCCGCGCCGCGATCGCGGACGATGTCGACGCCGACTGCGGTGGTCTGCTCAACTATCCGTTCCGCTCCGGCGAATTCCTGGCTGGCCTGCCGGAAGGCCGACCGCTGTTCGCCCGCAGCCCGGAGGCGCGCATGAGCCTCGGCAACTTCATGAGAACCCAGCTGTTTAGCGCCTTCTCGCCGGTCAAGATCGGCATGGATGTGATGACTAAGGACGAAGGCGTCGCCGTCGACTCGCTCGTCGGCCACGGTGGCATCTTCACCACGCCGAAGGTCGCGCAGAAGATCCTCGCCGCCGCATTCGACACCCCGATCAAGGTCATGGCCACCGCCGCCGAAGGCGGAGCGTGGGGCATGGCCGTGCTCGCCGACTATCTGTGGCACGCCGACCAGCCGCTCGCCGACTACCTCGACACCCGCGTCTTCGCCGACGCGGCCTCCACCACGGAAGCGCCGGACGCCAACGACGTGGCCGGCTTCGAAGCCTTCTTCGACCGCTTCCGCAAGGGGCTGCCGATCGAGCATGCCGCCATCGAAAGCATCCCGCTGGAAACCAAATAACCGTCCATCGCAACAACAGCAAGCCTGACGAAAGGAACACAATATGGCAACGTTGGCTGATTACGGCCCGGAAGTACGAGCTGAAGTCAAGCAGGTGCGCGAAGTGGTCGCCACCCTGCACGAGCAGCTCATCAAGTGGAATCTGGTGGTGTGGACCGCAGGCAACGTCTCGCAGCGCCTGCACACCGCCGACCTGATGGTCATCAAGCCGTCCGGACTGCGCTACGAGTACCTCACCCCAAGCTCGATGGTCGTGTGCGACCTCGACGGCAACGTGGTCGACGGCGCCGAAGCGCCGAGCTCCGACACCGCGTCCCACGCGTACATCTACCGCCACATGCCCGACGTGTACGGCGTGGTGCATACCCACTCCACCTACGCCACCGCATGGGCGGCCACCGGCCAGAACATTCCGTGCGGCCTGACCATGATGGGCGACGAGTTCGGCGGCCCGGTGCCGGTCGGCCCGTTCCGCCTCATCGGCTCCGAAGCCATCGGCGAAGGCGTGGTCGAAACCCTGAAGAAGTATCCGAAGTCCCCGGCCGTGCTCATGCAGAACCATGGTCCGTTCACCATCGGCAAGGACGCGGAAGCCGCCGTCAAGGCCGCCGCCATGACCGAAGAGGTGGCGCACACCATGTGGGCCGCCAAGCAGCTCGGAGACATCATCCCGATCTCCCAGGAAGACATCGATAGCCTTAACGACCGCTACACCAACGTCTACGGCCAGCACTGACGCGACGGAAACTGAAACGACAAACCCAACAACGAAGTAAGGAATAATCCAACATGGCAATGGAAAACCCATTTGAAGGCAAGGAAATCTGGTTTGGCGTCGGATCGCAGGACCTCTACGGCGAGGAGGCGCTGCGCCAGGTGGCCCAGCAGACCGGCGAGATGGTCGACTTCCTCAACGCGACCGGCAAGATCCCGGCCAAGATCGTGCTCAAGCCGACCCTGAAGTCCTCCGACGCGTCAAGGCCTTCATGACCGAAGCCTCCGCCAACCCGAACGTCATCGGCGTGATCACCTGGTGCCACACCTTCTCCCCGGCCAAGATGTGGATCCGCGGCCTCGAAGTGCTGACCAAGCCGCTGCTGCAGCTGGCCACCCAGCACCACAAGGAAATCCCGTGGGAGACCATCGACATGGACTTCATGAACCTGAACCAGGCCGCCCACGGCGACCGTGAGTTCGGCTACATCGTCTCCCGTCTGGGCATTCCGCGCAAGATCGTCGTCGGCCACTACACCGATCCGGAAGTCGCCGAAAAGGTCGGCACCTGGCTCGCGCCTGCGCCGGCTGGGATGCTCCCAGAACATGAAGGTCATGCGTTGGGGCGACAACATGCGCAACGTGGCCGTCACCGAAGGCGACAAGACCGAAGCCGAACGCGTGTTCGGCGCTTCGATCAACACCTGGGCCGTCAACGACCTCGTCGCCGCCTACGAGAAGGTCAAGGACAGCCAGGTCAAGGACCTCATCGAAGACTACAAGGCCAAGTACGACGTGGCCCCCGAGCTGCTTGATTCCCGCTACGATGAGCTGTTCATCGCAGCCAAGGAAGAGGCCGCCATGGTCAACATGATGCGTGAGAACGGTTGCACCGCCGGCGTCGACAACTTCGAAGACCTCGGCACCCTGCCGCAGCTGCCGGGCGTCGGCCCGCAGCGCTTCCCGTCCGAGTACGGCTGGGGCTTCTCCGCCGAAGGCGATTGGAAGACCTCCGTGCTGGTGCGCATCGGCGCCGTGATGGGCTACGGCCTTGAGGGTGGCGCCTCCCTGATGGAGGACTACTCCTACAACTTCGTGCCGGGCAACGAGTTCGACATGGGCTCCCACATGCTGGAAGTCTCCCCGTCCATCGGCACCATCGCCAAGCCGAAGCTGGCCATCTACCCGCTGGGCATCGGCGGCAAGTCCGACCCGGTCCGTCTGGTGTTCTCCGGCAAGCCGGCCGACGCCGTCGTGGTCTCCATGGCCGACGAGCGCGAACGCTTCCGCCTGCTCATGGACGAGGTCACCATCGTCGAACCGCAGGGCTCCCTGAAGAACCTGCCGTGCGCCCGCGCCGTGTGGAAGCCGAAGCCGGACCTGAAGACCGCCGTGCAGTGCTGGATCACCGCCGGTGGCTCCCACCACACCTGCATGACCACGTCCGTCGGTCGTGAGGCTTGGGAGGACTTCGCCCGCATCGCCGGCGTCGAACTCGCCGTCATCGACGAGAACACCAACGCCCGCCAGTTCGAGAAGGAGCTGGAGCTGAGCGAAATGTACCACCGCCTCAACAACCGTCACTGAAATAACGGAGCGTTAACAGCACGGCAGGAAACTTGACGTACCTTCGTACGCCGGCGTTTCCTGCCGCACTGTTACCGCACGCGTTATCTCAGCGATACGGGGTGCGCTTAAAAAACAGCACGGCGGGGAAGTTGACGTACTTTTGTACGCAGCGTTCCCCGCCGTGCTGTTTTTGTTTACCTATGTGCGGCTCAGCGCTTGCCGGCGTACAGCTGCTGGTCGATCACGTCGGCGAGCACGCGGTTCACTGCCGGACGCACCACCTTCAGCGACGGCGTCAGGCACTTGTTCTCCTGCGTGAACTGCGCATCCAGCACCACGAACTTACGCACGGATTCGGCGCGCGAAACCGTCGCGTTCGCCTTGTCCACATACTTCTGAATCTCGTCATGAACGGCGGCGGTAGCCGCCACGCGGTCAAGCGGCGTATCCGCGGACAGGCCCACGGACGGCAGCCAGGCCGCCAATCCTTCCGGATCGAGCGTGACCAGCGCGCCGATGAACGGACGATTATCGCCCACCACCACGGCATGCTCCACAATCGGACACTTCGCAATCTCCTGCTCCATCGGAATCGGCGACACGTTCTTGCCGCCGGCGGTGATGATGATGTCCTTCTTGCGGCCCGTAATCGTAATACGACCCTCATCGTCGATCGACGCAAGATCGCCGGTGCGCAGCCAACCGTCCTCGGTGAACACCTCGGCCGTTTTCTCCGGCAGATTGTGGTAACCCATGAACACGTTCGGTCCCTTGACCTGCAGCTCGCCATCGTCGGAAATACGCACGGACGATCCCGGCGCAGGCTGGCCGACGGTACCGATCGCATTGTCCGTGACGCGGGTCGCGGCAAACGGCGCCGCGGTTTCCGTCATACCGTAGCCTGGATCATCGGCAGGCCGATGCCATTGAAGAAATGCGCCAGCGACACGTCCAGCGGAGCGCCACCGCACGCCACATAACGGATACGCGGGCCCAACGCGCCACGCACGGTGTGGTATACGGACGCCTCATACGACAGGTGTTCGGCGGTCTGCTTCATGGTCGGTTTCTCGCCAGCCTGCTGCATGCGCGACCAGTCGCGCGCGGATTCGGCGGCCTTGAGGAACAGGCGGCCCTTCCAACCCATGCCGGCCTTGCGGGAAGCCGCATTGTACACCTTCTCGAACACGCGCGGCACGCCCAGCAGGTACGTCGGCTCGAACGAACGCACATCCGGCAGCAGCGTCTTGGTGTCCGGCAGATAGCCGACCACGCCGTCATCGGAAGCGATCGACGCGTACTGGATGAAGCGCGCGAAGCAGTGGGCGAGCGGCAGGAACAGCAGCAGACGCGGATGGTCTTCAAGAATCATCTCGTGCAGCGCAAGGCTGCCGGCACGCGTGATCGACACGAAATTGCGATGCGACAGCTCGGCACCCTTCGGTGCCCCCGTGGAGCCGGACGTGTACACGATGGTGGCCAGATCGTCGGCACGAACCGACTTGATACGCGCATCCAGCTCTTCGTCGGACACGGTGACGCCCAATCCCTCCAGCGCGCCCATGGCATTGGCGTCGAGCATCAGAATATGCTTCAGAGACGGGCAGCGGCCAATCACGGAATCAAGACGGTCGAAGCGTTCGCGATCGTCGGCGATGGCGAGCTTCACGTTGGAATCGTTGAGAATGCGTTCGGCCTGCGCCGCGGAATCGGTGTCATAGATCGGCACATTGACCGCGCCGATTGCGGCCAGTGCGAAATCAAGCACGCCCCACTCGTAACGGGTGGTGGAGAAGAGGGTGACGGCATCCCCCTTGCCGATGCCGAACGCGATCAGCCTTTGGCCGCGGAGAGCACATTCTTGTGGAATTCGCCGGTCGTCACCTTGGTCCACTGGCCCGGAGCGGTTTTGCGTTCCGCGATCACGGTGTCTTCGCCGGTGCGCTTGATGCGTTCGGTAAGCAGGGAATAGATGGATTCGTCGTCGCGTACTTCGACGGATGCGCCCGGGGTCGTGTACTCGGTGAGCATGAAGTGTTCTCTTTTCTTGCGTTTCCGCGGTTTTCGTGGGTTTTGCGATATATGCGATCGCTGCGATTGCGGTGATCGGTGACGTGCTTTTCGCGTCCTGTGTCGCGCCTCGCATATCGTAAGTTACGGTGACGTAAGTCCGCATTGTAAGAAACAACAAGAAATATGGCGACGGGTTTGTTTAAACTGACAAAGTGGCACGAAACGTCAACGGAACGGGGGATTGGTACACGGATGCATCATCTCGAAAAAAAGGTTTGACGCGTTCGATCGCAGGGTGTCCAACGGGTTGCGCGACGGGTTCGAGAGGGGTGGCCCTTACGGGCGAAAACGGTGGAAAATGCGGCAAAACTGGGCGGAGTGACGTTGCGAACCACAACATGTTCCGTGTACACTCAAGTTTGGCGCAACTACCCCTTGCGCCTAGGCTGTTTGCTCAACGGCGAACATTCAGCCGCCTCACTTTTCGCCGTTCCCTTGGTTTTCTGTGGTTTTGCTGTTGTGCATTTGCTTGCGAGTTCTGATGGTTTTCTAGATTTTTCCGACGATTTTCTGCGATTGCCGTTCCGTCATTGCCTTTCGTCGGTATGCCCGATACGCTTGGAGCGGATGGCGGGATTGCAAACGATTGGAAAAGGGGCATGATGTTCGACAAGCGGCTGTTTTCCTTGGCTGACGGCGTCGGTCGATTGATCGCGGCGAAAGTCGCCTGCCAATGGCTGGGCCTCGTGGCCAACATCGCCTTCGTCGTGGCTGTGGTGCGTATGCTGCAACCGCTGTTCGCGCCCGTACCGTCCGCCACCGCGCCCTGCATCGCCATTATTCTTATTGCCGCGGTCGTGCGATTCGTCACCATTCGCGCCGCCGCACGTTTCGGTAGCGAGGCCGCCGAACGCGTCAAACTCGCGCTGCGTGAGAAACTGTTCAATAAGATGCTCGCGCTCGGCCCGTCCTACGCGCAGCGCGTGCGCACCGCCGGCGTGGTGCAGTCCGCGGGCGAAGGCATCGAACAAATCCAAAGCTTCTTCGAACTGTTCCTGCCGCAACTGTGCTACGCCGTGCTCGCCCCCATCACGCTGTTCGCCGTGCTTGCGCCGATCGACCTGCCCACCGCCGCGACGCTGCTCGCCTGCGCGCCGCTCATCGTGCTCATCGTCGGCATGGTGGCGATGCGTGCTGCCCGCGTATTCAAGAAATACTGGGGCAAATACACGGATATGGGCGCCGCGTTCCTCGACAATCTGCAGGGACTTGAGACGCTGAAAACCTTCGACGCGGACGAGCGCGCCGCACGAGTCATGGACGAGAAGGCCGAACAGTTCCGCGTGATGACCATGAACGTGCTGCAGATCCAACTGCGTTCGCTCACGGCGATGGATGCCGTGGCGTACGGTGGCGCGGCCGCCGGCATCGGCGTTGCGATATGGCGATTCGTATCCGGCTCGCTCTCGCCGTCTGGCGTTTTCGCGCTGTCCGGCGTGCTGCCGCTTGGTTTGACGCCGATCGCCGCGGTATTGCTGACGATTCTGCTAGCCGCCGATTTCTTCATTCCGCTGCGACAGCTCGGCTCGTATTTCCACGTTGCGATGAACGGCATGACGTCCACGAAACGTATTTTCGCGCTGCTCGACGCGCCCGAACCGGAGCATGGCAGCAAGGAACTGCCGGAATTCGGGGCTTCCGGGCGTGGCGTCGGCGTGGAGTTTCGTGGTGTTTCGTACCGGTATGCGGACGCGGATGTGGATGCTGGGGGTACTGCTGGTGCGGGGGCTGACGCTGCCGGGTCTGCGGGTGCCGGTGTTGCGAGTCCCCGTCGTATATCGTCCACATCGCATTCCGATATGCGGAACGCGGATGTGGACAGCGTTGATGAGGGCGGCGGCGCGGGTGACGCGCGCGAAACGCGCTACGCCTTGCGCAACGTGGCCTCCGTGCGTTGCCCGGCGAAGTCACTGCGATCGTCGGGCCATCCGGTTCCGGGAAATCCACAGCCGTCCAGCTGCTTGCCGGCACGCTTGTCGGATATGAAGGCGATGTGCTGCTGTCCGAAATGCCATCCGGAATGCAGGACGAAGTGCTGGGCGCTATGTTAAGCAGTGCGGCGCCGGATGACAGTGGAACCCTGAAATCGCACCAAATCCGCGACCTCACCGCAGCATCGCTCACCCGCGAAATCTCCATCGTCTCCGCGCACAGCCACCTGTTCGCCGGCACCCTGCGCGACAACCTGCTCATGGCCCGCGCCGACGCCACCGACAACGAGCTGTGGCAGACGCTGGAAGCCGCGCATATCGACGATTTCGTGCGCGCGCAATCGCGAGGACTCGATATGCCGATCACGCAGGACGGCGCGAATCTGTCCGGCGGGCAGAAACAGCGCATTGCGATCGCCCGTGTACTGTTGCGCAGGTCGGCCGTCTATATTTTCGACGAGGCGACCAGCAGCGTCGACGCGGACAGCGAAACGTTGATTTTGCAAACGATTCGCGCGCTCGCCGACGCCGGCGCAACCGTGCTGATGGTCACGCACCGCATGGCGAACGCGGCCGACGCGGACCATGTCGTAGTGTTTGATGGGGGTGTTGTCGTCGAGCAGGGCGCGCATGACGATCTCATGGCCGCGGACGGCACGTATGCCAAGCTGTTCCGGGCGCAGGAAAGCGTGGAACGGGTGGGATTGTCTGGTCGCGTCGCGCCGCGCGTATCGCGTATGACTCATGCGTCTGGTGCGTTTGCCGTGTCTCGGATGTCTGGTTCCGCCGAATCGAACGCCAGTGGCGCCAAATCGGACATGCCAACAACCCAAGTCATCGCCCGCTTGCTGCGCGAAGTCGGCCCACTGCGCAAACCCATGGCCATCGCCTGCGCGTGCGGCATCCTCGGCCACCTCGCCGCCACGTTCCTGCCGGTTTTCGGCGTCGCCGCGCTGTTTGCCGCAGCTGGCGCAAAAGTCTGGAATCTCAGCCTTCCCGCGGCAATCGCAGCCATGATTATCTGCGCACTGATCCGCGGCGGCATGCGCTACGCCGAACAGTACATGAACCACAATGTCGCCTTCCGCCTGCTCGCGCTGTTCCGGTCGAAAACGTTTGCCGCGCTGCGTCGCCTCGCGCCCGCCAAACTGTCCGGCAAAGGCAAAGGCGACCTGATCGCGCTGGTCACCACCGACGTCGAACTGCTGGAAATCTTCTTCGCGCACACCATTTCGCCGGTTGTCATCGCCATCGCGACCACCGTGCTTTACACGGTCGCATTGCTTACGTTGAGCCCTGCGATCGCTGTCACGCTGGTCATCGCGCACCTGACCGTCGGCATCGTGCTGCCGAAACTCTTCGCCACGGCGGTAGGCGGTCTCGGTGGGGATATTCGCCGTGAATCCGCCCAACTTGATGACGAAATGCTCGACGATATGCGCGGTCTCGACGAAATCATCCGATTCGGCCAAGGCCATGCGCGGCTTGCCGGCATCGCGTCACGCACGCGCTCGCTCTGGAGCCGCCGCGCCCGGCTGAGTGCCAAGAATGGCGATTTCGCAGGCTTCGGCGCGGTGCTGGTCGTACTGTTCACTGCCATCGCGGCATTGCTGGCGATGGTCACGTCCGGTACGACGATGCCGATCGCTTCCACCGCCGCCGCAACCATTCAAACCGTCATTTCCGCGCCCGCCGCCCGCCTGACCGCCGCTTTCGTGCTGCTGGCCAGCTCGTTCGGTCCGACGCTCGCGTTGAGCGCGCTGCCGGCCAATCTCACGCAAACGTTTGCCGCCGCCCGCCGCCTGTTCGCGCTGATGGACGAAACCCCCGCAGTGGAGGAGCGGGGCGATTTCCTGCCGCGCTACCACGGCATGTCCATGCACGACGTCACGTTCGGCTACGGCAATTCGGGCGAGGCTCCAACTTCCGGAAGCGATGCGGATGCCCCCGAGTCGTCCGCCGAGCCAATCCTCAACCACGTCTCGCTCGACGTTCCGCAACACGGCATCCTCGGCGTCCAAGGCCCGTCCGGCCGCGGCAAATCGACCCTGCTGAAGCTGCTCATGCGTTACTGGGACCCGCAATCCGGCTTGGTCGCCCTGTCCGAGGTGCCGCTGCCGCAGATCGACGCGCATCATCGCCGTCGCGTGCAAACGATGATGGGGCAGGAAACCTACCTGTTCGACGGCACTATCCGTGAAAACCTGCTTATGGCCTGCGACAGGGGCGGTGCGGATACGGCTGGTAATGCTGATAATGCTGGCGATCCGGACGATTCCGCGACTTCCGGCAGAGCGCTCCTTACCCCGCCCGCTCCTCCCGTTTCGTGGAATGCCGCTGATTCCGTGCTTTCCACCCGGACGCCCCTTTCTGTCGGTGATGACGTGCTGCGCGCCGCGCTCGCCAAGCTTCCGCGCTTGAACTGGTCGACTCGCTCCCGCAGGCCTTGATACCCCCGTCGGCGAGTTGGGCGGGCGGCTTTCAGAGGGTGAACGGCAACGCATCGGCCTGGCTCGCGTCTTCCTGCGCAACGCGTCGCTGGTGTTGTTCGACGAGCCGACGAGTCGCCTCGACGCCTACAACGAATCCGTGATTCTGCAATCGATTGACGCGTTGGCGCAGCAGGGGAGCGCGGTGCTGCTCGTCTCGCACCGCGATTCCACCATGCGCATCGTGGACCGCATCGTGCGCATGTGAGCTGGCGCGTGCGGATTGCGAACTGATGCGGCGAGCCGATGCGTGCGAACTAGCGTGTGAATCGGCGTAATGCGGGGCCTGGTGAGGTGCCCATGCCCATGCGGCCGCATACGGACGCGCCGCACGTCCGCAATGTGGTCGTATGAAAATCGCATGTCATTCGTGTTTCCTATAGCGCGCGCGACGGCGTACGGAAGCGGACGAATCGAAAGCCATAGTCGCAGGTAAAGCAAGAAAAACGGACGAAACCGACGAAATGTCGACGGAATCGAAATCATAGGGAAATGAAACAATCGTGAAAATAAGGTTGCAAATTTAGCAAAACCGACTTTTTGGTAGGTTATAAGATTCAGTTCGCGTGAAATCGAAATGGAAAATCGTTAGTATCGATAGCAAACGATTATTTTCGACGAAAGGCTGGCGATGGCCAACAACAGGAACGAACTGAACAAGAATCTGGCGCAGATGCTCAAGGGTGGCGTGATTATGGACGTCACTACCCCCGAGCAGGCGAAGATCGCGCAGGACGCGGGCGCATGCGCGGTGATGGCGCTCGAGCGTATTCCGGCCGACATTCGCGCGGCCGGTGGCGTCTCCCGCATGAGCGACCCGGCCATGATCAAGGGCATCCAGGAAGCCGTGTCCATCCCGGTCATGGCGAAGGTGCGCATCGGCCATGTTGCCGAAGCCCGCATTCTGCAGGCCATCGAAATCGACTACATCGACGAATCCGAGGTTCTGAGCCCCGCCGACGACGTGTACCACATTGACAAGAACCAGTTCGACGTGCCGTTCGTGTGCGGCGCGAAGAACCTGGCGAGGCGCTGCGCCGTATCGCCGAGGGTGCGTCCATGATTCGTACCAAGCGAGCCGGGCACGGGCGATGTCATCCAGGCCGTGCGTCACATGCGCACCATGAACAAGCAGATCCGCGAGCTCGTCTCCCTGCGCGACGACGAGGTGTACGAGGCCGCCAAGCAGCTGGCCGTGCCGTACGACCTCGCCAAGTACGTGCACGACAACGGCCGTCTGCCGGTCGTCAACTTCGCCGCCGGCGGTGTGGCCACCCCGGCCGACGCAGCCCTCATGATGGAGCTTGGTGCGGAAGGCGTGTTCGTCGGCTCCGGCATCTTCAAGTCGGGCGACCCGGCCAAGCGTGCGGCCGCCATCGTGCAGGCCACCGCCAACTGGCAGGACGCCGATCTGCTCGCGCGCCTGTCCGAGAACCTCGGTGAGGCCATGGTCGGCATCAACGAGGACGAAATCCAACCATCATGGCCGCCCGTGGCGAATGATCTGTTGATTCGTCGATTGCTTGATTGCTTGCAATTCCGCGAGGATTGCATAAGCCGGTCGTGTGATCGACTTTGAAGGACTCGGTGGGTGCGTGTGATTTTCGGTGCTGCACGTGCCTGCCGCTTTTTGTTGTGATGTTCGGCGATTCACCGAACGATTTGTTGAACAACCTGAATGAGGAGCATCCGTTGGTTGTAGCAGTTGAATACATTTCAAAGGAAGAGTCGGCCGACGTCGCCGCAGGCTCGGCATCCGCGAAGCACGGCGTGACCGGCATTCTGGCGGTGCAGGGCGCGTTCGCCGAGCATGCGGCCATGCTGGATCGTCTTGGCGCGCCGTGGAAACTGTTGCGTGCCGCCGAGGATTTCGACGATTCGATCGATCGCGTGATCCTGCCAGGTGGCGAAAGCACCACGCAGGGCAAGCTGCTGCGATCGACCGGCCTGTTCGAACCCATCGCAGCGCACATCGCCGCCGGAAAGCCGGTATTCGGCACTTGCGCCGGCATGATTCTGCTAGCCCGCAAGCTGGATAATGATTCGAACATTTACTTTGGCGCGCTTGACGCCGTCGTGCGACGCAATGCGTACGGCCGTCAGCTTGGTTCGTTCGCCGCCACCGCCGATTTCGGCTCTGCTACTGGCGATTCCGCCGTTTTGGTTGAGCCGGGCGAACGTGTGCCGGGGTTCGCTGATTCCGCGTCGGGCGCGGGTTCGACTACTGAGATTTCCTCCGATTCCATCGTGCTGAAGGATTTCCCGCTAGTGTTCATTCGTGGACCGTTTGTGGCCGAGGTCGGGTCGGCCGCGACCGTTGAGACCTCGGTGAGCGGCAATGTGGTCGGTCTGCGCCAAGGCAAGATTCTCGCCACGGCGTTCCATCCCGAACTCACCGACGACACCCGCATTCACGAGCTCTTCCTGAGTCTCTAGATTCCGGCTCGTCGCGCACGTCTTGCGATTTTCGCCCGTTTCGTTCGTTCGTGAGCGAAAGGGGGATTCGTTCCGTATGGTTTCCTACCTTTCGCTCATGTCTTGCGATTTTCATGCGTTTCAGCCGTTCGTGAGCGAAAAGGGGTGTGGCGCGCCGGTCCTTTCGTTTGTGTTTCCTTGATTTTCCAACGATTTTGATTTTGCGTTTGATGTGATTTTGCGCACGTCCTGCGATTTTCGCACGTTCCGTCTGTTCGTGAGCGAATGGGGGTATCGTCCGTACGGCCTTACGCCCTCTTTTGCTCACGTCTTGCGTTCCGGGCCCATTCCGCCCGTTCATAAACGGAACGTCCAATCGAAATACACAAGCAGAGATGCGGGGAATCGCACAGAAATCCTATCCCCGCTTGTCCACTGATTTATACACACTCCATGCCGCAGCGTGCCGTGCCGGCACAAAGCATCTACCATAATCGCAAGTTATCCCCGCCTGACACGCCGAAGACACGCCGAACATGTGTATTTTCTGCGTTCTCCGACCACAACCCCGGTGCAGCTGGACATCGAATCGGCGGAAGCAATACCTTCGGACCATGAATGGTATCAACGATGTGAATGGTCCGAACGGCCAGCAGCACTATAAGCCGTTGGAGGCGCAGTCGATCGCGCAACGGCAGCAGGAGGTGTGGAACGTATGCCGCGCGTTGAAAGATCGTAACGAGTTGTATGGCGTGCTGACGCGGAACTCCGCGATCGCAATGTGGGGTGTGCCGGATCCGTCGATGGATTCGCGCGGACGGCAGATGGTGTTCCCGTGGTTCATGTCGTGGTACAGACCGCGCGAAACCGCCGAAAAGGTATTCCGGGAGTGGTCGCGCATGTATGGAAAGGGCTGTCCGGAGAACATATCTGTCATACGCAAGACGGCATCGACGTGCTTGCTCCAGAGCCGACATGGGCTTCAATGGCGGAAACGTTGAGCGTTGATATGCTGGTCGAATTGGCTGAATCGCAGATGCGTCATGGACGGACGACGAAGGAAAAACTTGCCGTTTTCCTCGAGGGAAATTCCTTTCGTGGCCGTCGCAAGTGCCAATTGGCATTGTTGCTGGTGGAATCGGGCAGTGATTCGCCCAAAGAGACCGAATTGCGATTGTGCTTACTGTCGTATGGTCTGTCTGGTTTCGCTGTTGGATACGTGGTTTCGGGAATTTCGTTTGAGAATGGGGCTGCGGTCACGCTCGATCTCGCTGATCCGGAATTGAAGATCGGCATTGAATATGATGGCGACCACCACCGTACGGATAAGATGCAGTGGCGTCGCGATGTTTGGAAGCGCCGTCAACTGGAAAGTATGGGATGGACGATTGTCGCGGTCACCCAACTGGATTTGTCGGATGAACCGCATCGTGCCGCGCTCGCCATGAACGTCGCCATGATTCGTGCGCGTAAATCGGGTCATCCGGTTGCGTTGCATACGCCGGTTTCCTGGTAGAAATGCTCTCTTCGCGGCTTGAAAGGCTGATTATGTCGAGGCTGCCGCATTGGTGATTTAGCGCATCCTATGCTGGCTCGTGGTCCTGTGTGGCGGGGTACTGTTTCCTCTGCATTTGATGAGGGTATTGCTGGTTCTGTTTTTATGAGATTCGTGGCTTTTCGCTCACGTCTTACGATTTCGTCCCGTTTCGTCGTTCCGTGAGCGGATGGGGGTGTTCTCCCGTCCTGCACCACCCTCTTTCGCTCACGTCTTGCGGAAAATTGACTTTCGTCCGGATGTGTGCGAAAAGCGATATCGAATGAGGGCGATTCTGCCAGTCGAGCGCCAGTCGATCGCAAATGAGCGTAACTAATCGCGAGCGAATGCCAGCCGGTCGCAGTCGATCGCAAATACATGCGTATGTCTGGATTTGACAGAATCGCAAAAGTATTTAAGATTAAAAATATCAAATGGTACACGGTTGTACCAAATACGTTCGGAAAGGCAATGACGTGCAGATTCATACCGGCAAACCCGCCGTACCCACCGCAACCCCCAATCGCCAGCCTTTCGCATGGCCGAAACTGCTGACGGAAAACGGCCGTGGAATCGCATTCGGCGGCGACTACAATCCCGACCAATGGTCTGAAGAAACGTGGGACGACGACGTCTGCCTCATGAAAAAAGCCGGTGTCAACACGGTTGCCCTCGCCATCTTCAGCTGGGACCGCATCCAACCGCAGGAAAATCGCTGGGACTTCGGCTGGCTCGATCGCATCATCGACAAGCTCGGCAAAGCCGGCATTGCAACAGACCTCGCCTCCGCCACGGCCACCGCGCCGCTGTGGCTGTACGAAAAGCATCCCGAAGTGCTGCCGTGCGACAAATTCGGCCACCCCGTCAACGCCGGCTCGCGCCAATCGTGGAGCCCGACCAGCCCGGTATTCAAGGAATACGCGCTCACCCTGTGCCGCAAGCTCGCCGAACGCTACGGCGCCAACCCGTACGTGACCGCCTGGCACATGGGCAACGAGTACGGGTGGAACAATCGCAATGACTACTCCGACAACGCGCTCAACGCCTTCCGCCTGTGGTGCGAACGCAAGTACGGCACCATCGGCGCGCTCAACCAGGCGTGGGGCACCACTTTCTGGGGTCAGGAAATGAACAGCTTCGACGAAGTGCTCATCCCACGGTTCATGGGCGCCGATTCCATGGTCAACCCCGGTCAGAAGCTCGATTTCGAGCGATTCGGCAACGACATGCTTCTCGACTTCTACAAGGCCGAACGCGACGCGATCGCCGAAATCTGCCCCGACAAGCCGTTCACCACGAATTTCATGGTCTCCACCGACCAGTGCTGCATGGATTACGCTGACTGGGCCAACGAAGTGAACTTCGTCTCGAACGACCACTACTTCCACGAAGGGGGTGAGATGCACCTTGACGAACTGGCATGTTCCGACGCGCTGATGGACTCGTTCGCACTCGGCAAGCCTGGTATGTCATGGAACACTCCACTTCCGCCGTGCAGTGGAAGCCGCTCAACATGCGCAAGCGCAAGGGGGAGACGGTGCGCGATTCCCTTGCACACGTTGCCATGGGTGCCGACGCGATCAACTTCTTCCAGTGGCGCGCGTCCGCATTTGGCGCCGAATCCTTCCACTCCGCCATGGTTCCGCACGCGGGAGAAGACACGAAGCTATTCCGTCAAGTGTGCGAGCTGGGCGAAACGTTGCAAACATTGGCCGATGCGGGTGTGCAGGGTAGTGAGCTGGAACGCTCCGACACGGCGATCCTGTTCAGCGCCGAATCGGAATGGGCTACCCGTTCCCAAACCCTGCCGAGCATGAAACTCAACCATTGGCACGACGTGCGCGACTGGTACCGCGCGTTCCTGAACGCGGGTTCGCGTGCTGACATTATGCCGCTGAAATACGATTGGAGCGATTACAAGACCGTCGTTTTGCCGACCGTCCTGATGCTGAGCGCCGTCGATACGCGGCGATTGGCCGATTTCGCGGCGGCCGGCGGCAGGGTGGTGGTCGGTTACGCGACCGGCCTGATCGACGAGAATTTCCACACGTGGCTCGGTGGCTACCCGGGTGCCGGCAACGGCCTGCTGCGCGATATGCTGGGCATCCGCGGCGAGGAATTCAACATCCTCGGCAGTGGCGTGGAAGGCGAGCCGGAGGCGATTCGGCTGGGTGCCGGCGGTGAGGTTGCGCCGGAAGATGCAGCCGCGCTGAACGGCGCCACGACCCGCCTGTGGCAGAACGACGTGACCGTTACCGGCGATCGCACGCAAGTCCTCGCCATGTACGCAGGCGAGGAGGCCGACGAATGGGAGCTCGACGGCATGGCCGCGGTCACCCGCAATCCGTACGGCGCGGGCGAAGCGTATTTCGTCGGTTGTGACCTGGACGTGGCCGATTTGACGAAGCTGATTCGGACATATCTTGCGGCACCGGCACAATCGCAGCAATCGCAAGCCAATACCGACGTTCTGCACACCGTGCGCAAGTCTGCCGACGCCGCGTTCGATTTCTATCTGCGCGCGGCAAGAAGGAAGTCGAATTGCAGGGCGTCGAGGGCGAGCCGGTCGTCCTGTTCCAGACGGAACGGGGTGAGGAAAACGGCTCGTATACCGTGCGCCGCAACGGGGTTCTCGTGGTGAGGCGCTAGAATCGCCCCTGTAGCAGGGATACTGGGCAGTATTTCGAAGCGTATCGGGGGAACCATGAGCGAAGCGAGACCTTTCGCGTCTCAAACCGGCAAATCGCCATCAGAAAAGAAGCGCGTCACTTTGCGTGACGTGGCCGAAGAGGCCGGAGTGTCCCTCAAAACCGCGTCGAACGTCATCAACCACACCGGCCGTATGACCGACGCCACACGCGAAAAAGTGCAGAAAGTCGTGGATCGGCTCGGCTACCGCGTCAACGTGTCCGCGCGCAACCTCAACCGTGGCCGGACCGGCTTCATCACACTCGCCGTGCCATGCCTGACCGCCCCCTATCTTGCGGAGCTCGCCAACCGGGTGATCGACGCGGCGCGCATCTACGGCTACTCCGTGTACGTCACCACGTACGCCGAAGGCACGTCGCATGGGGTCACTTCGCTGCTGCGCAACTTCAATTCCACATTCGGACGGCATGATCCTGTCACTGTCCGAAATGGAGGACCTTACCCCCGAAGACTTGTCGGTGGATTATCCGCTGGTATGCGTGGGCGCGCGTTTCACGCACTATAAGGCCGACCACGTTACACCGGATGACGTGCAAAGCGCGCGTCTTGCCACGGAATATCTGCTTGACCGTGGCGTCAGCAAGCCGGCGGTGGTCGGCTCGCGCACTGATTTCGCGCAGCTTTCGACTTTGCGTGATGTTACGGAAGGCAACGCGCAGCTTCGTATGCGCGGCGTGTTCGAAGCGTGCTGTGACCGCAATATCGCGCTTGCCACTGAGCTGATGCCCAACGTCGGCCACGATTGGTCGATCGGCTCTGGCGCGCGCAATATGCAGCGCATCATCGATTCCGGCGTGCCGTTCGACGGAGTGATCGCATTGAACGACCAGCTTGCGATGGGCGCGCTGTCGACGTTGGCGGCCAACGGCATTTCCGTGCCCGACCAAGTGCAGGTGATCGGCTTCGACAACAACGAGGAATCCGCGTATTTCCAGCCGCCGCTGACCACCATGGATTCCTGCCTCGACTGGATAGCGCCGACCGCGGTCAGTCGCATCATCGACCGCATCAGCGGCAGCCGCGTGCTTCAGCCGGAACTGATCACCACGCAGACCCGCGTGATCGCCCGCGCCACCACGTGCGCGTAGACGCGTAAGCATGTAAGCGTGCAAACGTTGCTATATATGGGCGATTGAGGTGCGTTCCGCCTGCGCTCCATGTTTCGTTAGCGTACCCTGTTACGTCGGCGAACAGACCGTACTTGCGATCGTCCCTTACTTTTCCGGCACGGCCTGCGCCGGGCAGGCACGCAGTACGGACAGCATCGCCCGCTTCTCCTTCGTCGTGACGGTCAGCCCGTACTTGGCTTTCACGCCGATCTGACGGGCCACGTAATCGCAACGGTATGCGCCGTTCGTCGGCAGCCAGTACGCGGCCGACGCGGAGCCCTTCTCCTGATTGGCCGGCCCGTCCACCGCCAGCAGGTTGTACATGTCGTTGCCGAACCGGTACCGCTTCGTACGGTCCCACTGGTTCGCACCCGACCGCCAGGCATTCTCCAACGCCACCACATGGTCGATCTGCACCGCCGACGAGGTGCGCGCGCCGCGTACGAAGTGGATTGTTTTGCCGGTGTACGGGTCGGCCAGCGTGCCCGATTCCACTTTGCATCCATGCTGCCGGTAGCGCACGTCGGTCAGGTCGCGCGCCAGTACGTCTTCGCGCACGTCGCATCCGTTGCCGTCGTCGTCGGTTTGGCGGAAGCGAACAGGTCGCGATCGTAGCCGGCGTGCCGCTGATTATCGTCGACCGTCAGCTGCTGCAGCGTCTGCGCGGCGCTGCCGGACGCGGTGTATTCGCCTGTTATTTCGCCGACGGTCGGGTTTGCTTTCGGCATGAGCAGGCCGATGGTGACGCCCGCCACCACGGCGATCACCAGCAGAATCAGTATGCGTTCCACCGGCCCGTCGGCATTGAGCAGCTTCTTACGAAAATGCGTGCCGTCACGCGATCCGTGCCTTGTCATCGCACCCTAAGCAGTCTCACGCGTACGTGAACGTCATCGGATCGTGCCCGGCGCGCGTCGGCCCGTCGAGCGCATCGATGGCCGCATGCTCGGCCGGGCTGAGCACGAATCCGAACAAGTCGAGGTTCTGCTTCTGCCTGTCCGCATGCACCGACTTGGGATGATGATCGTGCCGTTTTCGATGTGCCACCGCAGAATCACCTGCGCGGGCGTGACGCCATGCGCTTCGGCGATGCGTGCGATCACGCCGTCGCCGGCGTCAAGTCGCGCCGCGAGCCATCGGCGAATACGCCTCGACCGCGATGCCGTGCTCCTTGCAGTACGCCACCACCTCGCGCTGCTGCCACGTGGGATGCAGCTCGATCTGGTCGACGGCCGGATACTCGCCCGTCTCCTTATGCAGCCGCTCAAGATGCTCCGGCAGGAAATTGCACACGCCAAGCGTACGCACACGGCCCTCCGCGCGGAATTCGTCGAACGCCTTCCAAGTCTCACCGGAACGCCAGTCGAACGGCGTCGGCCAATGCAGCATATACATGTCCACATAATCGAGCTGCAGCAGGCCGAGCTGGCGGTCGAACGCCTTGCGCGCGGAATCGTACCCCTGCTCGGAGTCGCGCAGCTTCGTCGTCACCCACAGATTTTTGCGATTTTCGCCTTGCGTGAACCCCGCGTTTTTCAGCGCGCGCCCCACGCCCGCCTCGTTGTTGTACCCCGCGGCACCGTCGATATGACGATAACCGGCTTCCAGCGCGCTCTCCACCACGGGGGTAACGCCCTCATCGTCGATACGCAGCACGCCCAAGCCGATCTGCGGAATCAGATTGCCGTCGGAAAGCGTGATCATCGGAGTGTGGAAAGTAGCCATGAAAACAACCCTTTGAATCGAATATGCGATGTTCTCTGCACCAGTTTAGCGGCTTCCGTGATCGCGGTCTGTCCGCCCCACAATCGGCGCATGTTCGGCAGCTGTTCAGCTTTCCGTAACAGACGTAACAATTCTGCGCGGAAAACGCACTATAACGTTGCGCGGATATGAAGAACGATATGGATTCGAAGAATATGACGATCACTGCGCAGCATGACCGATCCGCCCGGCCGTACCACCACGGCCACGCGCTCGCCGGCATCCTCGGCCCCGCGTTCGTGGCGGCGGTCGCATACGTGGATCCGGGCAACGTGGCGGCGAACATCACGTCGGGCGCGCGCTACGGCTACCTGCTGGTGTGGGTGCTGGTGTTGGCTAACTGCATGAGCGTGCTCATCCAATACCAGTCCGCGAAACTCGGCATCGTCACCGGCAAAAGCTTGCCGGAAATCTTGGGCGAACGGCTTGGCGACGCGGGCCGTTTCATGTTCTTCATGCAGGCTGAGGTAATCGCCATCGCCACCGATCTGGCGGAAGTGATCGGCGGCGCGATCGCGCTGAAACTGCTGTTCGGCCTGCCGCTGTTCGTCGGCGGCTGCATCATCGGCGCGGTGTCGACGGTGCTGCTGATTTTCGAAAAAGGCGCCACGCATCGCATTTTCGAAAAACTCATCATCGGCCTGCTGCTGGTGATTACGTTCGGTTTCATCGCCGGCCTGTTCATCGCCCCGCCAAATCCGAAAGAAGTCGTCGCCGGCTTGATTCCACGCTTCAAAGGCACTGATACCGTGCTCATGGCCACGTCCATGCTGGGCGCCACGGTCATGCCGCACGCCATCTACCTGCATTCCACGCTCGTCAACGACCATTACGCCCCCGGCGAAGCGAAGCCGAGCATCAAAAAGCTACTTCACGGCAGCAAAATCGACGTTGCCTGGGCGCTGATACTGGCCGGTTCGGTCAACCTCGCGCTGCTCATCCTCGCCGCGAACTCGCTGTACGGCATGACCGGCACCGACACCATCGAAGGCGCGCAACGGGCCATCCAGCATGTGCTCGGGCCGGTGATCGGCACGATTTTCTCGATTGGTCTGCTTGCGTCGAGCCTGAGCTCCACGTCGGTCGGCACTTACGCCGGCAGCGAAATCATGCACGGCCTGCTACGCATCAAAGCGCCGATGTGGGCGTGCCGAGTGGTGACGCTGGTACCCGCGCTGGTGGTGCTATGGTTCGCCAACAATCCGACGGAAGCGTTGATCGTCGGCCAGGTCGTGCTGTCGGTCGGCATTCCATTTGCGATTATTCCGCTGATGCGCTACACGCACGACCGCACGCTGATGGGGGAGTATGTGGACGGTCCGGTCAAGCACATCGTCAATATCGCGGTCGCCGCGCTGATCGTCGCTCTGAACGTGGTGCTGATTGTGCTGACAATGCTCGGCAAAGCCTGATTTTCCGTGATTTTTACGTCGATCTCCGGCGGATTTGCGGTGCTTTTTTCGTAGTTTCTCAGCTGATTTTCTAGGGTTTTTCCCGCAGATTTCCTGCGGATTTTTCCACGAAACCTACGCTGCCTGCACTTTCCCGCTGTCATAATCGACCACGGTGTACATGCCCTTCCCCTCACGCTTGGACTGGTACAACGCATGGTCGGCGAATCCCAAGCAGAGGCTCAGATCGACGTTCTTGCCGGACAGCACGCGGCATGCGCCGATACTGCAATGCACGTCCTGCCCGTATTGCGCGGACGCCTGCGCCAACTGGCGGCGGAACAGGTCCAGCGTGCTTTCGATCACGCGCTCGTTCGCGGTGTTCTTTATCAGCGCCACATACTCATCGCCACCGAAACGGACGATGATGTCATCATGCCGGTACAGCCGCTTCAACGTCTGCGCCACTTCACGAATCCAGAAATCGCCCACTTTATGGCCGTACGTATCGTTGATCTGCTTGAAATCGTCGATGTCAACGAAAATCAGAACAGCCTGGTCGTCTTCCTGCATGTGCGCGAAATAATTCTCAATCTGTTCGCGGCCGGCGCTTTTGCTCCACAAATCGGTCAGACCGTCATGCTGCGCTTCGTAGCTGACCTTCTGATAAGCATCGTCCTGCGAGCGGATCTTCTTGTTCATTTCGATGGTGTCGACCACGAACGTGAACTGGATTGAAATCGTGATCGCGATGGCCTGCAACGCCAGTCCGTAATGGAGAATCTGAACGATGGTTGTCACAATCGGCAGCACGAAGAACGACAGCGACGTGACGAACAGCGGTCGGCTGAGGTTTTTGCGGTTTTCGATGATCAGCATCACAATCAGCGCGAGCTCTACCAGACCCAGTATCTGCGGGATAGCGAACAGTGGTCCGCGGCGGTAGTAGTTCTGGCTGTCGATGTAGTAGACCATATGGTTGAACTGCGTGGCAATCGTCAGTACGATGCCGAGCGCGGACGCTGCGTAGATGACGTCAAGCTTCTTCGAACGCGGCTTTTTCGGCTTGGATCGGGCATTGGCCGAACGTTGGTTCTTACGATTACGCTTGGCTCCGCCGCTCATTCTGGCCCTCCACTCGTGCGGGCTGACGTTTTCAAGCATGTCGTCGCCGCTGACGGTTTGCCAGATATAGTTGGCGAACAGTGCGATGAAGATGAAATTGATCAGGTATTCACCAAGATTGCCGATGCGCGTCATGTAGAAGTCAAGCTTGTCGCAGCCGCCGTTGTGATACCAGGCGGACACGTCGGCCAGCAGCATCAGCGCACATAGAAGCTGCATGGAAACTTTCGTATAGGTACGCCGCGTCCTACGTATCGCGCCCACGTAGACGCCACCTGCGCAAACGATGCAGATGAGAACGCCCCATAGCTCCATCGCTATGTTGAATAACGTGACTACGGTCATACTTCCTAACCCCCTGCGCGGCGTATTCCTTCCCTGTATCGTGCCGTTACTGCCAACGCATATGTATACCACCCCGAGATGAACAAATACGAAGTTTTGCCAATTTTTCTCGGTTGAATTGGAATTGAACGTGTTCGAATAGTTCATCTCGCGTTCGACCACCCGCAGTACTAGACTTTTTGAGTCTGTTTTTGCAGGAGTTGCGCAATACGCTGCGAGTATGCGCGGATGAGTGATGGAGGGCGGTCGGTTTGCCGTCGAAACCGGAGAAGAGGTCGGAAGTGAAGCCGGAAAAGAAAATAAACGCGAAACAGGGCCGCACCCACGGCCTGTCCCAGCCACTTACCGGCGAGGAATCGTATAAAAACGACCATTTGACGCATGCCGCGTTCGTATCGATCGCCATTCTCACCTTTATCACGTTCGTCGGCAACTTCACTCAGCTGCAGTTGAGCGCCGCACTGCCCACCATCGTGTCCGATTTCGGCATTTCCGTGACGACCGGCCAATGGCTGACGTCGATTTTCCAGCTCGTCATGGGCGTTATGGTGCCGCTCACCGCCTACCTGACCCGCCGATTCTCCACCCGCCAGATCGTGATCGCGTCGATGGCGGTGTTCACGCTCGGCTCGGTGTTCGCCTGGCTCGGCTCATCGTTCGTACTGGTTTTGATCGGCCGTCTGCTGGAAGCCGTCGGCACCGGCGTGATGTGGCCGGTCCTGCAAATCACGGTATTCTCCATTTATCCTTTGTCCCGCCGCGGTATGGCGATGGGCACCGTCGGCATGGCCATGAGCGTCGCGCCCGCGATTGGCCCCACCTTGGGTGGTGTGCAAACCGATTTGAACGGCTGGCGATCGATTTTCCTCACGCTGACGGTTATCGGCGTTATTTCGCTGCTTCTTGCGATTTTCGGCTTGCGTAATTTCGGCACGCGCGACGCGTCCGCGAAAGCGACTTCTTCTCCGTCGGCCTGTCGATTTTCGGCTTCGGCGGACTCATGTTCGGCTTCACGAACATCGAATCGTATCCGTTCATGCATCCGATGGTGTGGCTCGCCATGCTTATCGGTGTGGTCGGCATCGTCTGGTTCGTGCTGCGGCAGATCCACGGCGCTCGCCGACAGGCTGCCGACCCGTCCAAGCAACCTCCGCTGCTCAACCTGAGCGTGCTGAAAAACAAGAGCTTCACCGTCGGCACCGTCACCGCCGCGCTGTCGTTCTTCGCGTTCAGTTCGATCATGGTGATCATGCCGCTCTACATTCAGGATTGCCGAGCTATTCCGCCACGATCAGCGGCCTGGTGATGTTGCCCGGCGCGTTCGGCCAGTGCATCGCGCAGTTCTTCGGCGGCAAGGCGCTCGACCGTTTCGGCGCGCGTCCGGTGGCGCTGATCGGCTCGATCACCCTGCTGTTCGGCACCATCATGATGAGCCTGATTTCCATGACCTCATGGATCTGGTGGGTGTCCATCTGGCAGTTCGTGCGCCAAATCGGCATGGGATTCGTGCTCATGCCGATCACCACATGGTCGCTGAACTGCCTGAAGCCCGAGGAAGTGAGCGCCGGCTCGGCCGTTACGAACACGGTTCGCCAGATCGCCGGTGCCATCGGCGCCCCCGTGCTGGTGATTCTGATGGAAACGTTTACCGCCCTGCGCTGGGCTGCGATCGGCGGCACGAAGAACATGTACGCCGCGGCGAACGTGTTCGGCATCCAGTGGGCGCTGCGCGTGAGCGCCACCATCTGCTTCATCATGGTGGTCATGGTCTTCTTCGGCGTCCGCGGCAACGGCGCCGGCTCCACCCGCGACACCGTCCAGCGCGCCCTCAATCGCGTCCACCCCCACGCCGCCTAGCCTGACCTACTCGCCCATACCCGCATTTTCGCCGTTCCGTAGGCATGTCCTGAGCGTGGTTTGCTCAAGTGCCGCCATTCCCCGCAGCAGGAAATGAGAGAGAAATGTCCGCATAGTGGCATGCGGTACGGGTGCACGTAAAAGCACTGTGAACCTCGCGGGAAGGAGGTGGCGCACCCGTGCCGTGTTGCGTATGGTGAACGGGAACGTAATGAAAGGCAACCATGCGGCAAACCTGCGAAAGCGAGCGTGAGAACGGCGGCAATAACGATGCCGAACGCGAACGCACAAGCGAAAGCGAAATCGAGGATCTGGGCGCGCAGCTCGACAAAGCATGCGCCAGCCGCCCCCTCGACCGCGCGCAACATGGCATGACCCGCCGTACCGCAGCAACACACCTTCTGACCGCGGTGCTCTGGCTGGCCACCGCCGTCATCCTGCTGGCCATGCTGCTGCGCATGCTGCCCAACAACCTCGACGGCAAACGGTACGTGCCGCTTATCGTCGCGCTGATGCCGTGGCTGGGCATACTGTCTTTGATTATTGCGATCACCGCGATAGCCGTCCGTGCAATAGGCGGACGCGTCCTACTCGCCACCGTCAGCGTGGTGTGCGTGGTCGTGCAAATCGGCTGGCATTGGGGTTATATCAGGCCGCAGCAAACGATTTCCGACGCGGCCAGCACCGCAGTCACGCAAGTCTCGTCCAACGGCTTGCCCAACACGTCCGACCGGTACGCCCGCATCATGACCTTCAACACCAAGGAAGGGCATGCCGACGCCAATCGGATCGTCGAAATCGTCAAAAACGAGCATGTGGAAGTGCTCGCGCTGCAGGAAGTGTCATGGGACCTGCTCAACCGGCTCAACGGCGCCGGAATCGCCAATTATCTGCCGTATTCCGTGGCCGCGCAGCAAACGTGGCATGACAACGGCGGTGTGAACGTGCTGTACAGCGCCGCGCCGATGGAAAACGCCAAACAGAACCTCATTCCCGTGGAATCAAGCAGCGTTTCCGCCGCGACGATCGATTTCGGCGGCAGCAAGGTGCGCTTCGGCTCCGTCCACCCGTTCTCGCCGCGCCCCCGCAACCAAGGTCTGTGGAACCGTAGTCTCGACTCGCTCGCCCAACTGCAGCATTACGACAATCTGTACGTGCTGATGGGCGATTTCAACTCCACATGGGACCACGCCAGCTTCCGATACCTGCTCGGCAGCCGCTTCCTGGATTCCGGCCAGCAGGCGGGCGAAGGCCTGCACATGACGTACCCGGCCATGATGCCGATCGCCGAAATCGACCATATCGTGCATGACAAGGGCGTGAACGTGGGTGATCTGGAAACCAAGTACATCGCCGGCTCCGACCACCGCGCTCTCCTCGCCACGCTCGAAGTCGCCTGACCCGCACCTAATCTGCGCTTGAACATATCTGCGCATAGCAAACATATCCGCACGTATCCCCACATATGCCCCTCAACGTACCAATAGCCGCAAACACGCCTGCTGCTATATTGACATTTTTGACATTATGTAGGTATAGGAATAGTCTATATTCACCCCGAACCTGCATATTCTGCACAAATGACGGTTATAAGGATGATGGTTATGGAGTACAAAAGCATACGGCAGACATTGGCAATGTCATCATCCACGGCCAAGCCGAAGGATGCGGCTGAGGAGGAATACCAAAAAAGACTCAACGGCTATTCAACATACCGGTCAGGTATTGAATTCGAAGGTCATGAGATGTTCGCCGTGGCGTTCAGGGAACTGTTGAACGTCATGGATTCGGTCCGTGGCATGGAAGTGCAGGTCGAATCGCTGTGGGCCGCATTGCCGCCGATTGCCCGCAGGGCGTATCTGATGGAACTCATCGGCGCGGAAATGCAGAGCACGAACTCCATAGAAGCCGTGCACACCACGCGCAAGGAAATCTCAGACGCGTTGGATGCGGCGGTCGCGGACGGGCCGCACAAGCGGTTGAGTGAGCTTGCCAAACTCTTTCTCGGACTCTCCGGCGAAAATTCCGCAACGTTGGAACTACCGAAAACGTTGCATGACATACGTAATATTTACGATCAGGTGATGGCTGGGGAACTACGGGAGGAAGACAAGCCTGACGGAATGGTATTCAGAGCCAAGCAAGTCTCTGTGCGTGACGGCTTTGACCGGGAGATTCATCAAGGCGCATGGCCGGAATCGGAAATCCAAGTGCAATTGACCAAATGGCTGGCGTTGCTTTCGGATGAGGCGATTCCTCCGCTGCTGCGGGCTGTGATGTGCCATTACGTCTTCGAATGCATTCACCCGTTCTATGACGGCAATGGCAGGACGGGCCGGTTCCTGCTTGCTCTGCAGCTGAGCAAGCACCTGTCCATACCGACGGCGATCAGCCTGAGTCCGGTTATCGCTGACGCAAAAGGCCGGTATTACAAGGCGTTTGATGATGCGCAGCATCCGCTGAACTGTTCTGACGTCTCGCTGTTCTCATATCGGATGATCCGTTTTATCGCCACCGCCCAGAAGAACATCATCTCTGTGCTCGGCGAGAAGAAAACCCTGCTTGACACCGCGCGGAAGAGGCTTGAACATTATGCGCGAACGCAGGGCATTACGGAACTGCAGCGGAACATGCTGTACTTCCTGCTGCAGGAGGAGCTTTTCGACGATGCTCCGAAACCCATATCGCGCCGCCTAATGCGCGAATGGCTTGGCGTGGGGGAGCGGAAGACCAACACCGCGCTCGCGGAACTGGTGAACAGGAACCTGCTCGAGTTCCACGGCTCCCGCCCGATCCGCTATTCGCTGACCGCCACCGCCCGCGCCGAATTTCTGCAATGATTCTGCGCGTATTGGACGATTTGCCGCATGCGGGGAACGCCTCGCGCTAAAATTTCCGTTTGGCGGGTTGCGGAAGCCATGGTGGATTTCGCAAAACCGCAACACGAAACGTTGGAAGAACGGTTAAGGGGTTTAGGCATGCACATCATGTTCGTCTGCACGGGCAACATTTGCCGTTCCCCTATGGGCGAGCTTCTGATGACCCACTATCTGAACGGCACCACCGTGCAGGTGTCAAGCGCCGGCACGCGTGGTTTGCCGATGCATCCGATCGATCCGTCGAGCGGCCGCCTTATGCAAAGCGTCGGCATTGAGTCGAGCGGCTTCCGTTCCCGACGACTGACCCGACAGATGGCCGACGAAGCGACTGATCCTCTGCTTCGAAAAGCAGCAGCGCAAGGAAATCGTCACGTTGGCGCCAGCGCCGTACGATACACGTTCCTGCTTGACGATTTCGCGAATATGTGCGATTACTGCGCTCGCAACAATATGATTGCCGGACTGACCATCCAGGAACGTCTTCAGTCGGTAATCAAGAAGTCCTCGATGATTCGTCCGATGATTCCCCAGCCGAAGGACATCGCCGACCCGCATGGCCGCGAATTCAGCATGTTCTGCGTCGCCGCCGAACAGACGAACGGTGCGATCCGTAAAATCCTGAAAAGCATGCGCAAGCACCGTACGGTAACCCCCGCCCCCATCCGCTCCCAAATCGTTGCCTGATAATTCTTTTAGGTCCATGGATTGATTCACCATAGCTTGGCCCTACTCTATTTTTTTGAGTCCGAGCGTGTTTGTGATATTCACCCATTTTTTATTATTGATATTTTGATTTGATTGGCATGTTGCATGCCATAAGAGGTAAAGAAGCCCTTTTTGAGCATCTCTTGAAAGATTAATTTCAGGATTGTTGGGGGTGGCTGTCGGTGGCGTGGGATGGGGCGAGGGTGCTTTGCGTCGCAAGGTGGTATTGGTTGGAAAATTTTCTGAAACGTTTGCATATGTGAATTTGCAACGATAGTGGGTGCTACGGGGTGCTGGTATGAGTGTATCTGTTGCTGACAGCGTTTGCAACAGAGCAGAAAACAATTGCGTTTTAACCGCCATTTTTCAATAAAAATCACTCATTTTTCAAAGGAAAAATGTGGTATTTTTGACGCAACGTCTGCTAGTGGCAAACGTTGTCAAAGTTAGATGCAAGGAAGCAGGGAGGGTAAGGTGCGACTCAGCACTCATACGTTCGCGGGTATGGCGAACGCACTCACCAGAAAAGAGCCTCCGCACGACGATCAACCGGAGTTGATGACCCGTGCAGAGCGTAGGCGCGCGGCCCGCAAGGCTCGTGCGGCCAAAACCTGGAAGAAAGTAGCGGCGGGAACGGTGGCGGTCGCCACGCTGTTCGGCGGTATGGGTGTGGCATCCACCGCACTTGCCGCCGATCGTGACAGCTACCAGGACACCATCGGAAATTCTTCTTTCGAAGCGGCCCGTAACCAGTACGGTCTGACCAAGCACATGAAGAACGGCGCCATCCTGCACGCATGGATGTGGTCGTTCAAGACCATCACGCAGCACATGCCTGAGATCGCCGCGGCGGGCTACACTTCCGTGCAGACCGAGCCTATGAGCAAGATCAAGGAAGTCGCCGCCAACGGCAAGAAGTTCACCGAGAACTGGTACTACGTGTACCAGCCGGCGAACACCTCCATCGGCAACTTCGTGGTCGGCACCGAGGCTGACCTGAAGGAAATGACCGCCACCGCCCATAAGTATGGTGTGCGTGTGATCGTGGATGTGGTCGCCAACCACTTCACCTCCGATTGGAACGCCATCGACCCCGATTGGCAGAACAAGGAGTACTTCCACAAGCGTACCGGCTGCGACGGCCCCAACGGTGAAATCAACGATTATTCCAACCGTTACAAGGTGACGCAGTGCCACCTGCTTGGCCTGTGGGATCTGAATACGCAGAACCAGGCTGTTGCCGATCGTATGCAGAAGTTCCTGAAGACCGCTGTGGCGGACGGCGTTGACGGCTTCCGCTACGATGCGGCAAAGCACGTCGAGCTGCCGACCGAAGTCTTCGACAATAAGCAGTCGAACTACTGGAACACCATTCTGAAGAACGGCTCCCAGTTCCAGTACGGCGAGGTGCTGCAGGGCGATTCCGGCCTTGACTACAAGGCATACGCCAACATGTTCCGCGACAATTCCTCCGATGGCGGCGGCAACACCGCTTCCAACTACGGCAAGACCATTCGCGCCGCTGTCGGCTCGAACAACCTTGACGTCAAGATGGTGAAGAACATCGATACCGGCGGCGCAAGCGAAGACCAGCTGGTCACCTGGGTTGAGTCCCACGATAACTACGCCAACGGCGACAAGGAATCCACCGGCCTCACCGACTATCAGATCATGATGGGCTGGGCGGTCGTTGGTTCCCGTAGGGCCGGCGCTCCGCTGTACTTCAACCGTCCGAAGGGCTCTGGCGGCACCAACCGCAGTTCGCCGAGCAGTCCCAGCTGGGTGACGCCGGTGACGACATGTGGAAGAACAAGTCCGTCGCGGCAGTCAACCACTTCCGTAACGCCATGGATGGCAAGGGCGAGAACCTGCAGAACTGCGGCGACAAGTCCTGCCTGATGATTGAGCGCTCCACGTCTGATGGCATTCAGAACGATGGTGTGGTCATTGCCAACATGGGTGGCGACAAGAGCCTTTCCGGCATGAAAACCACACTTGACGATGGCACCTACCCGGATGAGGTCAATGGCGGCCAGCTTGTGGTCTCCAACCATAAGATCGTTTCCGGTACCGCCAAGGGCGGCGCGGTCAGCGTCTTCTACGTGAAGGGCGAATCCGATCCGAACGTGTCCGTGGAAGCGGCTTCCAAGGAATTCTCCTCCGACAATGTCAAGGTCACGTTGCGCGCGCAGGATGCCGACAATCTGAAGTACACCACCACCGAGGGCGAGAGCGGCTCCTTCACTGACGGAAAGGTCATTTCCGTTGGTAAAACTCTTTCCATCGGCGAGACCGCTACCGTCAAGGTGACCGGCACCGCCGCCAAGGATGGCAAGAAGGTTAAGAAGGGTCAGGCGCTGAGCGCTTCCGTGACCGTGAAGAAGGTGGAGGTCCCGAAGCAGAACCTTGCCGCGCAGTACAGTACCAACAAGGTGGGCATGGGCGTCAAGAAGACCATCAACTTCAACGCCGGGAAGGATGCGAGCATCGCTGACTGGGACAGCTCCATGCTGATCGCGCAGGGCGCCGCCAACGACGACCCGCGCGTGTACCGCCCGAATTCCATGTATGAGGTTCCGATCGATCTGTATGCGTTGTATGGCGCCTACGATGACGACAACCTGTACCTCATGTGGGAAATGACTAACGTGCAGGATGTCGTCGACACTGGCGACGACTACCCCCTGAGCCAAGGCACCTGTGGCAGACCCAGAACCTGCCGTTCCACATCGCCATCGACACCAAGGATGACAGCACCCGCATCGGCAACAACGGCGGTCTGCAGACCGGCGGTTCCCTGTGGGCATCCAACATCACTTGGGGTGGCGAGCAGAAGCTCAATAACGTGGTGACCATTTCCACCAACGGTTCCAACGGGCCGTGGATTTACAAGGGCGACGAGACTGGTCTGAACTCCAAGGCTGCGTATGGTCCGGCTGCTAACGCTGCCACCAACACCAAGAAGTCGAACATCAAGTTCGGCTATGGCAATGGCATTCTAAGCAAGGATGTCATCGGCATCGACGGTGGCTGGGGTGAAAACAACGGTCGTTTCATCGGCGATATGAAGGCCGAGAACCAGAACAAGGCCAAGTGGTCAACTTCAACGAGAAGGGCCACAATTCCGCTCAGATGGATGATCACTACGAGATCGCCATCCCGCTGGAAGAGATCGGCACCACCGCTGACCGCATTGCCTCGAGCGGCATCGGCATCGAACTGGCAGCCACCTTCGGTCTGTCCGCCATGGATTCCCTGCCGTACGATCTGGCAATGAACGACAATGCTGACCTGCCGGACACCGGTTCTCAGGTGAATAACTCCTTCGAGAAGTCCGATGACGACATGTTCAGCGTGAAGATGGCCAACATCGGCGGCGAAGAGCCTCCGGTCGAAACCAAGTCCGTGAAGATTGATCAGTCGGATTACAGCGTGGACCTGTCCGAGGGCGTGGCCACGAAGCAGTTGACCGCCACGACCGATCCGAAGGGCGCGTCCGTGAGCTGGAGCTCGTCCGACAAGGACGTGGCGACCGTCAGCCCGAAGGGCGTGGTCACCCCGAGGAAGGCCGGCAAGGCCACGATCACCGCGAAGTCCGGGACCAAGACCTCGTCGATCACGGTTACGGTGACGGGCCAGCTTCCGCCTGATCCGGTGAAGGACAACACCATCTACGCCGCCAAGCCTTCGGGCTGGGGCAAGATCTACGCGTACGTGTACACGGGCGACGGCGCTACCGCGGCGAACAACGCGGCCTGGCCGGGCGTGGAGATGACCGCCCCGAGCGCGACCGACGGCTGCCAGCAGACCGACCTGTACAAGTACGTGGTCCCGGACAGCCTCGCCAAGGGCGCGAAGGTGATCTTCAACGACGGCGGCAGCCAGCAGTATCCGGGATCCCGCCAGCCGGGCCTGGACTACAACGGCGGCATCGTGAAGTGGGACGGCTCCTCCGCGGCCCTGGCCGCGGTCGAGTGCGAGACCACCATCCCGGTCACGTCCGTCTCGATCTCGGGTGATGGTGTGAAGGACGGGAAGCTCTCCCTGAAGTCCGGGGCGAGCGTGCAGCTGACCGCGACGGTCAAGCCCGACAACGCGACGGACCGCAAGGTCACATGGACAAGCTCGGACTCGAGCGTCGCGAACGTGATGGGCACGGGCGTGGTCACCGCCGGCTCGAAGGCCGGCAAG
>ENA-OQEX01000163-OQEX01000163.1-human-gut-metagenome-genome-assembly--contig:-NODE-163-length-39688-cov-4.392836_pt1 | contig 39688 bp, 43 predicted proteins | sample MGYA00242802_ERZ504649 | MGnify/ENA primary metagenome ERZ504649 (study PRJEB26092, sample SAMD00036194) | human gut metagenome | host: Homo sapiens | study: EMG produced TPA metagenomics assembly of...
CTTATTTCAAGGCGGAGGAAGGAGGCGTAGCGGTGGCTACGGCGACCGACGACAACGCGGAAATAAGAAATTTAGACGCAAGATTGTTCGAGAAATCAACTTGTCGGTACACTAGCGCATTGCCATAGCAGGATTTCACTCATTAATGAGATGGATTGACTGCAGTATTTTACGGAATATCTATAACTCATATTTACAGGAGGTTATCATGAAAAGAAAAAGGAACCATTCACTTCGCAGCTCTGTTTTCATATTTCTGGCTGCACTTTTCCTGCTGTTTACCTGCAGTGTTTCTACTATCTATGCATCCACACTTCAGAAACCTGATATCGCAGCATCGGGAAAATTTGTAAAAGACGGCGATTACTGGATTTACCGCTATGATGATAAAACCATCGCCAAAAATGTATTTCTGAAAATTGACAAAAAGACCTATTATTTTAACAAACTCGGACACCGCTGGTGCAGCTGGCATATGATCAAAGGCAAAAATTATTATTTCGGAACCAGATCTCAGGGATATCTGATAAAGAATTCTCTTATCAAATATAAAGGAAATTATTACTATGTCGGTAAAGACGGTGCCATGGTTACCGGATGGTACACTGACAAATCAGGAAAGAAATACTATTTCGGCAAAGACGGAAAAGCAGTTACAGGAAAACACAAGATCAAGGGAACTTACTATTACTTTAACCAGAATGGTACTGTCACCCACACCGGATTAAATTATTCCCTTTCCTCTGACTGTGCACTTCTCATGAATGCAGATACCGGTCAGATTATTTATGGCAAAAATGAAAATGTTGCTCATGCCAACGCCAGCACAACCAAGATTATGACCTGTATCCTTGCACTTGAAAACTGCAAATTAAACGAAAAAGTAAAGTTCTCCCCTTACGCAGCATCTATTGAACCCAGCAAGCTTTATGCAAATGCAGGAGAAATATTTTATCTGAAAGATCTGCTTTATTCCCTGATGCTTCCCTCCCACAACGACACCGCAGTTGCCATTGCCGAACACGTCAGCGGTTCCACTGCAAAGTTTGTTAAATTAATGAATAAAAAAGCAGCAGAGATCGGATGTACGAATACACATTTCGCAACCCCAAATGGTCTGGATGCAGGGTATAACCATTACACAACAGCTTCTGACCTGGCAAAAATTTCCCAGTATGCAATCAAAAAGCCAATGTTCCGCAAACTGGTGAGAACCGGCTATTATTCTTTCTCTAATCTCAACACCGGCAGAAGCTATTCTATCGGCACCACCAATGCCCTGCTCGGCAATGTTCCGGGAGTTCAGGGTATGAAAACAGGCTATACTAACAAAGCAGGCTATTGTTTTGTCGGACTTTCTTATTCCGCAAGGGGAAACACCTATATTTCCGTTGTCCTGGGTGCAGATTCATCTTCTGCCCGCTGGCAGGATTCCAGAACATTGCTGACTTACGCATATAATCATTGATCAGAATTATTATAGCAGCATACAGGCCAATATTACAAAAAGGAAAGTGTTCTGAAACATCAGATACACTTTCCTTTTATATATTTTATTTCACTGCTATGAAGATACTGAAAATTACCAGTTATCAATTTTTACTGCATTCCTGATTATTTTGCGCTGATAACATCGCTCATATCATATCTTCCTGCCGGTTTACCTGCAAGGAATTTCGCAGCTTCAACAGCACCCTTTCCAAATACAGCTTTGGAATATGCAGTATGCTTAAATTCAATCACTTCATCCGGACCTGCGAAGATCACTTCATGTTCTCCTACGATTGTTCCACCGCGGACTGCTGAGATACCGATTTCCTTATCATCTCGCATTTCACGTCTCTGGCTGCGGTCATAGGTATAATGATACCGGTTATCCATTGCCTCATTAATGCTGTCAGCCAGTGCAAGTGCTGTTCCGCTTGGTGCATCCAGTTTCAGTCTGTGATGCTTCTCAACAATCTCCATGTCAAATCCTGCTGTTGCCAGAACCTTTGCCGCATCCTGAAGCAGTTTCATCAGAGTATTGATTCCAAGAGACATATTTGCAGATTTCAGAACTGCGACATTCTTAGATGTCTCTTCCACCTTTGCGAGCTGCTCCTCGCTTAAACCGTTGTACATAATACAACCGGGAGTTTGCGTTTCTCACAGTAAGCAAGAAGTGCATCTGTTGCTTTTGCAGAAGAGAAGTCGATAAGGCATCTGCCTCTACCTGACATTCTTCCATATTTGTATATACAGGGTAGCTGTTCTTTCCCTGATCTGCCACATCGATACCTGCTACGATCTCAGCATCCGGATCCTTCTCCACAAGTCCGGAGATTACCTGACCCATGTGACCGTTACAGCCATGCATAATAATCTTTACCATTTGTCTATTCCTCTCAATTCCAGTATATCGGCAAGTTGATTTTCCGAACAATCCTGCGGTTATATTTATGCAAGTTTAATTCCGAAATTCTTCAGTTCTTCAGCAAGTTTTGCCTTGTTTGCATCTTCCATCTCGGATAATGGCATACGAAGTGGTCCACTTCTTTACCCATCAGATTCAGAGCTGCTTTCACCGGAATCGGGTTTACTTCACTGAACAGTGCATGAATTAACGGGATTGCCTTTAACTGGATTTCTGCTGCACCCTTTGTATCTCCTTCAAGGAATTTCATAACCATATCATGTGTTTCCTTAGGAGCTACATTAGAAAGTACGGAAATTACTCCAAGTCCGCCAAGTGAAAGGATCGGAAGTACCTGATCATCATTTCCGGAGTAGAGTTCAATGCAGCCATCAGCCATGGACATCATGGTTGCAATCTGTGAAAGATCTCCGCTTGCTGCTTTGATACCAACAATATTCTTAACATTTTTAGCCAGAGCTACTGCTGTTGCAGGCTGAATGTTACAACCTGTACGGCTCGGAACATTGTACATAATGATCGGTGTTTCCGGAACTGCCTCTGCAATAGCTGTATAATGAGCGATCAGTCCTTTCTGAGTCGCCTTGTTATAATATGGAGTCACTATAAGAAGTGCATCTGCACCGTAAGAAGCAGCCTCCTTTGACATCATAATTGCAGTTTCCGTACAGTTGGAACCTGTACCTGCGATAACCGGAACACGTTTGTTTACCTTGTCGATTGCAAACTTAATTGTCTTAAGATGCTCTCCATGCGTCATCGTTGATGATTCTCCTGTTGTTCCGCAGATAATGATCGCATCTGTACTGTTTGCAATCTGATACTCCAGAAGTTCCTCCAGTTTATCATAATTAACCTTGCCATCTTCATACATAGGGGTTACGATTGCAACACCTGCACCTTTAAAAATTGCCATTTGCCTTCCTCCTTTATTCTTCTGTAATTTCCATACAGATTACTGCCCATTCATAAACAATAATCAGGTTTTATACACCTTATACAATCTCTGTTGTCAGTGTAGTTATGCTGTCTGCATATTTACGCAGGCTGTCCGGTAACGTCCGTCCCGTAAGCAAAATATGCATACTCTCGTCCTTCATCTTCAGGATATCACCGATTGCCTCTGCAGTAGTGATCCCATAATCCGGAAGTGCAAGAATCTCATCCAGGAGCAGAAAATCGCATTCCTGCGTTGCGATCACTTTGCGCGCAAATTCAAAGCATTGAGAATATTGGTTTTCTCCTCTGCCTTCTCCTGCTCATTCAGCTCCTCATATCCTTCATCATGCTTCTCAAAACGGAATATCTTAATATCCAGATTATCCAATTCCTCCAGAAAATCCAGTTCCCTGCGCTCTCTTCCTTTCAGAAACTGAATAATAATGACGCTTTTACCCTGTGCGGAAGCTCTCAGACACTGACCGATCGCCAGAGTTGTCTTTCCCTTTCCCCCGCCACAGTAAACCTCTGTAAATTCTTTTTCCATAACAAACAATTCCTCTTATCGTTATTGAAATTGTACCTTCTTCTCTGTGTCATTACAGACATGATAAACAGCAGTCTGTTTTCGACTTCTGCGATGAGCTTCCGGCATATTCACGCCGGAATGCTTCGTGGAACAGCAGGCTGCCATAGTTATCTGAATACGCTTATATTACCGCAGTTTATGAAGAATTGCAAGTGTTACTGTTTACAGTAATCGTTACTGTTCACTCCGTGTTACTGTTCACTCCGTTCTCAGCAACACGCTTCGCGATGCACAGAATTTATGCTAATCGCATAATTCGCGCGGTATGTCTCGGGTTTTCTGTGACCTTCGCTCACAAAAAACACCTCGCGGGATATTACCAGTGAACAGTAACCCTGATATCTCTTTATAAAACCACGTACTGCTGTTTTTCCTGCTTTCTCAGATCGCCCAGAATGCAATATTCACATTCTTTCCTGCATTCTGCAGATGCTCCACAAGTTCTTCTGCTACCTGTTCTTTCCTTTTTTCTGTGATTCCCAGTTCCACGTTACTCTTATTGATAGCACCGCCGAAGTAGAAATTAATGTCCGTTGCCTGCTCAAACAGCATCACGCCAAGCAATGCTGCCGCATCCTTTTTTCGTTTCAGCCTGTTAAAGGACAGCCTGTCATCCATCCATTCTTCACAATATTCCAGCAAATGCTCAATCGTAAGAAATCCCTCTGTCACCAGCTCTGTACCTTCCAGCTTATAATAGGCAGGAACGTCTCCGCAGGCAGTTTCACTAAGAGAGATCAGCTCTTTGTCCAGATATCTGGCAGCACACTGTGCAGTAGTTCCGCCGCAGATTACATGATATCCCTCTGAATCGAAAAAGGACTTCAGATATCGCTCATCATGCTCCTCCTTACTTGGCGGGCCGATCATAAGGTTTACCACCTGTTTATGCCGCATCCGCAGGACAATGGCTGTAATATCATCATCCGTTTCATTCAGATTCAGATCCAGCTGGCCTCTGCCAGATAGCCTGCCATCTCCTGTGCGCTCATCCCTTTATGGTACTTTGCCCTGCAGAAAGCCATTACATCATCTCTTCCCCAGCCGCCGTTGGTAGTTTTTCCCATTCCCGCATTGGTGACACCGTCGGACATAATGATCAGCATATCCTCATCTTTCAGTTCAAAACAGCTTTTATGGATTTCCTTCTCTTCGATCATACTTGTCTCCACCGGATAATCAAAGAGCTTGCCATCCCGGATCAGAATTGCATCCGGATTATCAAACTGATAAAGACTTACCTGTTTCCCCTGAAAATTCAGCACTGTAAAAGTGGCATATGCCAGATTTCTCACACTGCACACAGGAAGCGTTTTCGCCACTGCACGCACTGCCTCATCCAGTTCCACCTGATTAATGATCATAGTACTGAGCATGGTCGCAGTCAACGTGGAAAGGATATTCGCCTTTACTCCGCTCCCAAGTCCGTCAGAAAGCACCAGAACATGGTCTTTATCATTTTCTTCAATCTTATAGCAGTCCCCACAGAGAAATTCTTTCTTTTTATTCAGGCTCACATGACCAAAATCCATGCATAAGCCGTCAAATTCCACATTCAGTCCATGATGCTTATTTCTTTTCATTCTCTTCTTCACTCTCCAGAAGTATGGTATTTTTCAGTTTTTCTACTGCCACTTTGGTGTCTGCAGCAGTTTCTCCAAGAAGTCCGGCGATCTGCTGCACGATCTTCAGCTGTTCTTCTACCAGCTTATCTGCCATACGCGCAGCTTCAATCTGAGCATTATGAATCTGATCTTTATGCTTCCGCTCCTTTGTAATATCCTTCATAATGCAGAGAATCATTTTATTTTCTTTATCATTCGTCATTACGCGATCTAGATAACATTTCTGATCCTCCAGATAAATCTCATCCTGCATCAGATTCCGTTCAAAAGCCAGTATACTCGCCAGACTGTAATCATCCATGATCTCCGATACCGGTTTCCCGATCAGGCGCCGCTTTTTCGGCATATTGAACAATTTGGACGCCGCCTCATTCATCTGAATGATCTTCAGATTATAATCCACAGTTACCAGAAGTCCGGGCATGGCATTAAAGACTTATTGGAGTAACTTTCCTGTTTTGCCCGCATATATGGAATACACATGCAACCTCAGCCTTATTCTGGATAATGGCAATTGCCTTTTCCCTGCATGTGTTGTACCCGCAGGCACCGCAGTTTAATTCATCTTTTGGAGAAAATTTTCCCATTTCCGCCAGAGCATCCCTGATTTCTTCCTCTGAGACCTCTTCCTGTTCCTGTGCAGAACAGTAACCGAAATTCTTTCTCAGTTCAAATCCCGGAAGTTCATAGTCTCCCTGCTCCCTGTGAAAATCTTTTCCAAAGGCTGCATTCTTCACTGCCAGAACATCTGCCAGATAATGTCCCTTCTTCATCTGGAAAGAAGGACCTGCCACACAGCCGCCGCTGCATGCATACATCTCAAGAAAGCAATTTTCAAAATCCTCCGGATGAAGTTCTTCCAGAACCTCCCTGCACTGCTCCATCCCACTTACAGAAAGCCTGCGGATTCCCTTTACAGCCCCAAGCAGGTCTGTTAAACCATCCGCAATGGCGATTTCTCTGGAACGGTAGGCAATCTGCTCAGGTTCTTTCTCAGTTATGGAAATCCCTTCTTTTTTCATCCATTGCACCAGCTCTTCCAATGTGATCACATAATCCACTTCATTTCCTGAGTCTCTCAACTCTGACATAGCTGAAATACAGGGACTTACATAGACAATCTCTGCCTTCGGATATTTTTTTTCAGATAACTGGCATGAAACTGCATCATAGAGGCAGACTGTACCAGATTTCCCAGAAGATGCGGATAGTGTTTCTTGACAAGCTGTACGATTACAGGCAGGCAGAAGAGATCATTATTCCCGGCTCTTTCTGTTCCGCAAAAAGTGCTCTGTACTGCGAAATCATCAGGCTTGCACCTTCTGCTGCATCCGCTGCATCTGCAAATCCCAGCTTCTTCATCGCTTCCCTTATTCCATTGATACCGGTTACCCCAAAACGTGCCAGATATGCCGGATGAAGAGAGGCTATAACCTGCGTCTTATTCTCCATTGCATTGCAGATTGCAGGAATCATATTCTGCTCTTCCTTGGCATCCTGCGGGCAGACAAGGATACACTTCTCACAGTAAATACACTGACTTCTATGATCCTGGCCTGATGATCATGAACACGTATCGCCTTGACCGGGCAGTTCCGGACACATTTGTAACAATTTTTACAACTGACTTTTTTAAACTGAAGGATTGACTGAAATCTCTGCATGCCTCGTACTCCTTATTATGTAACACTATATTTTTCACAAAAAATTATCTGTAACCGTTCCGTACTTTCACAGAATGATGTACTGCCGAATGATTATTTTTGCCTTTCCACAAAGGAATATGGAGCTGCCGCAAGGACAGCAGATCCATGTGCGACAGCCCCATATAATATTTACGATATCAGATCCGGAACTTTGTCTCCGATATTGTTTTATGCTTTCTCAATCTTAATTGCGCATACCTTATATTCAGGAATTCTTGCGTATTTGTCAAGTGCGGCGTTGGTCAGCAGTTTGCATTTCCATCCGGGAAGTGGAATGGCATCCAGCTCTCACCCGGTGAGGTCTTTGTACCTACACGAGCGTAGATTCAATGGATCCTCGTCTGGAAGAAACTCTGACTTTATCACCGTTTTTGATACCCAGCTTATCGGCATCTACAATGTTCATTTCGATAAATGACTTACCTTCGATCTCCATAAGCTCAGGTGTCTTTCCTGTCATGGCTCTTGTTGTGTAATGATACAGAATACGTCCTGTCATGAGAATGATCGGATATTCCTCATCCGGAAGCTCTGCTGACGGTACATATTTTGCAGGATAGAACCAGCCAAGACCGCGGGAGAATTTACCAATATGCATGATCGGTGTTCCCGGATGATCCTTGGAGGTACATGGCCACTGAAGTCCCTGTCCATGAACTTCTTCACTGTCAAGACGTTCATGGCTGATACCTGCGAAGCTCGGTGTCAGGGATGCGATCTCATCCATGATCTGAGCAGAAGTCAGATGTGGCTGCGGATATCCCATGCGGTTCATCAGATCAATAATAATATCTGTATCCAGTCTCATCTCTCCAGGTACTGTGACAGCCTTGCGGACTCTCTGTACGCGGCGCTCTGTATTGGTAAATGTACCCTCTTTCTCTGCATAGCTTACACCAGGAAGGATAACATCTGCATACTGAGCTGTCTCTGTCATGAAAAGTTCCTGAAGTACAAAGAAATCAAGACTCTTTAATGCTTTGATAATGTGTGTGGTATCCGGATCAGTAACTACCGGGTCCTCACCATAGATATACAGACCTTTGATCTCGCCTGTGATTGCTTTCGGAAATACATCAGTTGCATGAGTTCCGATATTCGGATCAAGTTTTACACCCCATGCTTTCTCGAATTTCTCACGAACTGCAGGATCAGTAACCTTCTGATATCCTGGATATACATTCGGCTGAGCGCCCATGTCGCAGGCACCCTGTACGTTATTCTGTCCACGAAGCGGGTTAACACCACAGCCTTCACGTCCAAGCTTGCCAACCATCATTGCCATATTGGACATGGACATAACACCCTCTGTACCTGTGGAATGTTCGGTTACACCAAGCAGTAGATGATCGGAGCGCGGTCTGCTTTTGCATACATGATCGCTGCTTTTCTCAGATCGTCTGCGTCAATGTGGCAGATTTCAGCTACCTTCTCAGGTGTGTAATCTTTTACGATTTCCTTTAATTCTTCAAAACCTTCGGTACGCTCTGCAATGAACTTGTCATCCTGAAGACCTTCAGAAAGGATCACATTCATGATGCCGTTTGCAAAAGCAACATTTGTACCAGGTTTCAGTTTCAGATGGATATCTGCTTTCTTAGCCAGACCAATATCACGAGGATCAACTACGATCAGCTTACAGCCTCTCTTGATAGCCTGACGGATCTGCATGCCGACTACAGGATGTGCTTCCTCAGGGTTGGAACCAACCAGCATGATCAGATCTGCATTCTTTGTGATATCCTCAATTGGGTTTGTCATGGCACCTGAGCCAAGAGTCATCGCAAGACCTGATACAGATGCAGAATGACATACACGTGCACAGTTGTCTGTATTGTTGGTGCCGAAGCAGCAGCGAACCATCTTCTGTACCATGTAAATATCTTCATTCGGTGATCTGGAGCATGCAAAACCTGCAAGAGAATCAGAGCCGTACTGTTTCCTGATCTCCATAAATTTGGAAGCAACAAGATCCAGGGCCTCATCCCATGTTGCACGTTCGAATTCACCTGTTTCTTTATTCTTGATCAGCGGATATTTAATACGCTCCGGTGACTGTACGAAATCGAAACATCCGCTGCGGCCCTTAACACAGAGCAATCCTTTGTTGGATGGTCCGTTTACAGCTTCTGTATCTACGATCTTTCCGTCTTTTACAAGGAGATAATACTGGCAGCCTGTTGCACAGTGAGGACAGGTAGTCAGAACCTTCTTGTCAATCTGGTACGGCCGGTATTTCTTTCTGCGCTTCATGGTCAGTGCACCTGTCGGACAGGCCTGTACACAGTTACCGCAGGATTCACAGATACCTTCGTTCCATTTATGTTTGTAATGTGCACCGATCACTGACTGGAAACCACGATCCATAGTGTCGATGGCACCTCTTCCCACAATCTCCTTACATGTATTCACGCAGCGATGACAGAGAATACACAGGCTTGGATCATAGGTAAAGAATTTATTGGTATCATCTATCGGCATATCCTTCATTTCACCGGGATAGCTTGTCTCAGTCACACCATATTCAAAACAGTAGTCCTGTAATTTACAGTCACCGTTTGCCTCACAGGAGAAGCAGTGTACACGATGGTCAGAAAGAAGGAGGTCAAGGGTATCTTTACGATATGCAACTGCTTTCTCTGACATTGTCTGTACTTCATCACCCTCTGAGCAGCGAAGTGTACATGCCGTATCAAATTTGGTTCTTCCATTGTTTGTTACTTCTACCACGCACAAACGACAGGAACCATCCGGCAATACATCTTCCAGATAGCAGAGTGTAGGAATCTCCACTCCGATCTGTCTGGCAGCCTGCAGAATGGTCGTACCTTTTTCCACTTCTACAGGAATTCCATCTATTGTCAAATGAATCATCTTTTCACCCTCCTTAATTCACAGAAATTGCGCCGAATACACAATTTTCCAGACATGTTCCGCACTTAATACACTTGGAGGTATCAATGCTGTGAGGCTCTTTCTTATCGCCTGTGATCGCACCAACCGGACAGTTTCTCGCACACTTGGTACATCCTTTACATTTCTCAGGATCGATCACATAAGAACGCATTGCCTTACATACATGAGCCGCGCACTTTTTATCAACAATATGCTCTACATATTCATCTCTGAAGTTCCTTAATGTGGAAAGTACAGGAAGCGGTGCACTCTTTCCAAGTCCGCAGAGTGAACGGTCCTTGATGAAGTTTCCAAGATGCTCCAGTTTATCCAGATCCTCTACTTCACCCTTTCCGTCTACGATCCTCTCAAGGATTTCAAGCATACGCTTAGTGCCAATACGGCAGGGACCACATTTACCGCAGGATTCTCTCTGAGTGAAGCCCATAAAGAAACGTGCAACCTCTACCATACAGGTATGTTCATCCATAACTACCAGACCACCGGAACCAACGATCGCACCATATTTCTTAACAGAGTCGAAATCAAGAGGTACATCCAAATGTTCTTCTGTCAGACATCCACCGGATGGTCCACCGATCTGAACAGCCTTAAACGCAGCACCGGATTTCAGTCCTCCGCCGATATCAAAGATGATTTCCCTTAAAGTTGTTCCCATCGGAACCTCGATCAGACCTGTATTCTCAATGGATCCTGTCAGTGAGAAGGTCTTTGTTCCAGGTGATCCCTCTGTACCGATACTTCTGTACCAATCTGCACCTTTGAGAATGATCTCCGGAATATTTGCATAAGTTTCTACGTTATTCAGAACAGTAGGTTTTGCCCATAATCCCTGCTCAACCGTACGTGGCGGTTTTACACGAGGCATGCCTCTGCTTCCTTCGATAGATGCAGTCAGGGCAGAACCCTCGCCACATACGAAAGCTCCTGCACCACGATTGATATGCATATGGAAGGAGAATCCTGTTCCAAGGATGTCATCGCCTAACAGTCCCACTTCTTCCAGAACTGCGATAGCGTGTTTCAGTCGTGCTACAGACTGAGGATACTCCGCACGTACATAAATATAACCATGCTGTGCTCTTACTGCGTAAGCTGCAAGCATCATACCCTCGATCAGACGGTAAGGATCACCTTCCATTACAGAACCATCCATAAATGCTCCCGGGTCACCCTCATCACCGTTACAAACCACATAATGAACAGGATCAGCCTGGCGTGCTACCTGAATCCATTTCTTACCTGCCGGGAAGCCGCCGCCACCACGTCCGCGGATACCGGATTTATCAACCTGATCAATAACCAGATCCGGATCCATCTCAAACATTGCTTTCTCCAGAGCCTGAAAACCGCCGCTTGCTATGTACTCATTCAGAGATTCTGCATCAAACTTACCACAGTTCTTCAGAACAATACGAGTCTGTTTCGCGATAAACGGAATATCTTCCGGTCCGCGGCTTACTTTACCGCCTTTCTGATAAAGCAGTCTCTCGATAGTCTCATTACCCTGAACACTCTTCTCAAAAATCTCCTGGCAGTCTTCGATCTGAACCTTCGTATACTGGATCACATCGTCGCCTTTCTGGATACGAACAAGTGGTCCAAGCTCACAGACACCCTGACATCCTGTTTTCTTTACACCTACATGTGCATCTTTGTCATGAGGTCCAAACTCAATGGTAACTCCCGGAGCATCTTTGGTAATCTCCATGAATTTCTCATAGATTTTCTGAGAACCGGTTGCCACACATCCGGTACCTGAACAGACAAGAATACGACAGTCATAAGAATTAAGTTCTTTCACAGCTTCTTCTCTGATCTGCTCCAATACTTCCTTATTCTGGATCATCCCTGTTCGCCCCCTCTCAGTTTATCAATCAGCTCATCTGCCTTCTCCGGAGTCATTCTCGGATATACCTCTTCATTGACCATCATAGTCGGTGCAAGTCCGCAGGCACCAAGACAGGAAACTGTTTCCACAGTAAACATCATATCGTCTGTCGTCTTCTTTGTCTTTGACAGCCCCAGTTTCTTATAAAGTTCCTCCAGAACCGGTATTGATTTTCTTACATGACAGGCTGTTCCGTCACAGACCTTGATCACATATTTACCTTTCGCATCAAATGAGAAATTCTCATAAAATGTGGCAACACTGAACGCTTTCGCTTCTGTCACACCGATCTGCTCCGCAACATATGTAAGCAATTCTTCCGGGAGATATCTGTACACCCCCTGGATATCCTGCATGATCGGAATCAGTGATGCCGGCTTTTTACCATAGAAAGCAATGATCTCATCCGCTTTCTGATAAAATGACTGATCTAGCATTTCGCACCCTCCTTATACCTGTTTTTCTCTTTTTATTGCACTCTTTACATATTGTAACGTTAATTATATGCCTTTTTCGTCATTTTCACAAGCGCATTTATAGAAATTTTCTAATTTTTTATCATTTTCCTCTATAGATGTTTGTTTTGTGTGTTTAATTTTTATCAGCTTTGTTCAATGATAAACCATCTCAGATGTACACCAAACTAAACTGAATCAAACTGAACTGCCACTCTTTCTCTAGAGCATGTCTGAAAAAGGCTTTCTGCAAGATGTGCGTCACAATCAGTCCTAACAAAAAACAGACCACATTTTATGATCTTTGTTTCATAAATGTGGTCTGCCTGTTTCATGCGTTCTTTTTATTGAGCCTGGAAATAATATCCGACACCCCATTTGGTGTGTACATATTTCGGTTCACTTGGATTGGTTTCAATCTTCTCACGGAGACGGCGGATATGTACATCCACAGTACGTACATCACCCGGATACTCATATCCCCATACAATGTTCAGCAGGTTCTCACGACTGTATACTTTATTTGGATTAAATACCAGAAGCTCCAGTACATCAAATTCCTTTGCTGTCAAATTAATCTCTCTACCTGCAATAAATACACGTCTGCCTTCACAGTCCATACGAAGATCGCCCACCTGAATGCTCTTTGCCTTTTCTTTCTCCTCGTGGTCGCTTCCCGCACGGCGCATGATCGCTTTGATACGTGCCTTAACTTCCAGGATATTGAACGGTTTGGTGATATAATCATCCGCACCATATTCAAGACCAAGGATCTTATCCATATCCTCGCCCTTAGCTGTCAGCATCACGATCGGCACATTGGAAAATTCGCGGATCTGCTGGCATACTTCCAGCCCGTCCATCTTCGGCAGCATCAGATCCAGAAGGATAATATCATATTTTTTATCTTTTGCTTTCTCTACTGCCTCTTCTCCATCATAAGCGCAGTCTACCTCCATACCATCCTGTTCCAGACTAAAACGGATTCCTTTTACGATCAGTTTCTCATCATCTACTACCAAAACTTTCCTGCTCATTCGGTTCTCCTTATCCTACTACTATCTCATCTTTTATCTTTGCAAAAGTACCTTCTTTGATACCCTGTACATTCATAATATCCTCTATCGCAACAAATGGCCCGTTCTCTTCTCTGTAGGCAATGATCGCCTGCGCACGTGTTGCACCGATCCCCGTCAGCGTAGTAAGCTGAGCTTCATCTGCTGTATTTATGTTGATCCTGTTATCCTGCTGAACCTGAGCGGTCATCCCTGTGTTCTGTCCTGTCCCGGCACTTCCATTCATCTGTCCATCTGATGCTCCGGCCATCTCTGCAGGATCCAGCCCCTGCCGCTCCATCTCTTCCTGTGTGAGAATATAAAGCTGCTGTCCATCTGTCAGAACTCCTGCACGGTTTACACAGGTTAGAGCTGCCTCGGGAAGATATCCTCCCGCCGCCTCAATCGCCTGAAACACCCTGCTCCCGGCTGCCAGCTGAAAAACTCCCGGATTCGCAACTGCTCCGCAAACATCAACATAGATCATCGCCTGCTGCATTTCCTTATCAGAAACTGCTTCTGACCCATTATCTATACCAGCATCTGAAGTATGTTTCCCGGAATCACTTCCTGTCCCATTACCTGCATCTGAACCATCTGATTCTGCCTGTTTTTTCCAGGACTCTGCAGAACTGCCATCATCATTCTGTCGATCTTCTGTATCAGCTTTCTTCTCATCTGTATCTTTCTTCGACTTCTGTCCTGATGTTTTCTCTTCTGATGACTCCGCATCCACCTCTACCTTTGCTTCCTGCAATCCATCTATCAGAAACTGTGCCTCTCTGCTCTTACATCCTGTCAGTCCTGTAAGAAACAAAGTTCCACATAATATCAGTGTCACAGTATAACAACATCTGTTTTTTATTTTTATCATAAGGGTCCTCCTCTTATTTCTCAGAGTAAGAGTCCCCTGTCCATAATGCCACCCTTATTGTAACGAAATCTTAAATATTTTACAATAGTAAAATCTTATTTTTGCCATTTAAATATAACAATTCCGGAAATCGCGATCAGCAATCCAAGGATTTTGCGCCATTCAAAGGGTTCTTTATCTACCCCAAACAATCCAAATAATTCAATTACATAAGCAACTGCCAGCTGCGAAATAACGATCAGCATTGCTGCCCTGGCAGGTCCAAGGGCTCCCATACTCTGGATTACTGTAATGGTAATAAACGCTCCGATCACTCCGCCAAGAAGTGTATATTTATTGTCCACCTGCCAGAGTGCAGCCACACTTTCCCGTCCTGTAAAAAGCCAGGCAAGAACGCAGACTGCAAAAGCCGACAGCTGTACCCATCCGGTTGATACCCAGAGGCTGGTCTGCTTTGTCACCTCCGTATTAAAAACACCCTGAATGCTCATCAGTGCCCCTGAAATCAATGCCACTATAAATCCCCACATAAATCTGCCCTCCTGGATAATATGATCATTCTGCTTACTCCGGTAATCATTTCTGTACCGAAAAGAGGTACTGCCGTTTAGCAGCACCTCTTGTTTTCTTTAGTATCAGTTTATTCAGTTACGAAAAAATCATACAGCAAATTTCTTCATTGTGGAATATGGACTGTAAACTCTGGACTTGTTCTTGGAGGTTCTATTCCAGGATCGCACTGTCACATACCAGGTACCTTTCTTTACGTTTGTAAAGGTTACAGTTACAGTATTTTTGCCTTCTGTACGTTTCACATATTTCTTAACCGGATACTTCTCTCCTGCGGAGGTCTTGTATTTGGTTCCGAGCAGAATCTCATAACCTGTGGCATTTTTGCATTTTGTGTAAGTAACAGTCACTGTGTTTCCTTTTACAGTGATATCCCTGATCTTTGGCTGCTGTGGTGTGACAACAGTGATCTTGATCTTCTTAACCTTTGTCCAGGAACCATAGACCTTATTGCCCTGTGCATCCAGAACCCAGCTTCGGGCTGCCACATACCAGGTACCTTTTGCCAGATATCTGAAAGATGCCTGTGGCTTGCCGGTTGAGGAAACTGTTTTGCTGAATTTACCGGTCTTAAGCATATCTGATTTCCTGCTGATCACGAAGTCATAACCCTGAGCACCGGCACATCCTTTGGCAAGTTTGACAGTAAGCTTGTTTCTGTCAATGGAGTAGCTGGAAATCTTGGTGTCGGCAGGTCGCAGGTATGCACCGTTTTCATCTGTGATACTTCCGTCTGTGTGAATAACTCTGCCATTGAGGGATTCTGTACCAAATGCTATGAAATAATCCTGTCCTTTGGAAAGGGTAAAGTCAGCATATGGAATGCTATCCTCAAATGCACCGCCTACAGTTACAGTCTGGATACACTGCAGAACCCCATTCTCAACATCATACCAGAACAGATTTGCCATAAGTCCTGCACAGGAGGCATCTGCTTTTACAGAAAGCACAGCCGGAAAATCAAAAGTTCCGTTTCTTCCAAGATGGAAACCGAAATCATTCTGGTTTGTGGAAATCAGGCTGTATAATGCTGCCGGGATATATTCTGCTGTGTTTGTAACAGAAAGATCGGTATCTGCAGGTGTTTCTGCTGTAATGGAAGTACCGTTAATCTTCCAGATGAAACCATTCTCCATATCAAGATTCAGGGAAATATCTTTTCCTTTTATCCCGGATAAAACGGAAGCAGGAAGTGTCCTGGCACCATTCATGATAATGGAGATGGTATCTTTTTCTTTGGATGTCTTGATCAGATCATTAACAGTATCCCAGCTTTTCTTCTGGAAACTTCCCTCAATGTAAGGTTCCCCGTCACCAAGCTTTCCGAGATTTTTTGTATCCTGATGTTTGCATCGTTTACAGGTGTAAGTTATGATTCCGTCAGTTTCTGTAGTTGGTTCTGTAGTGATAACGCCGTTGTCATAGTCATGGCCGTATGCGGAAATGGTATAACCATAGGAAAGTGTTTCATTACAGTCTGTGCAGTAGGTATCTCCGCTATACCCGCTGGAAGTACAGGATGGAGAGGAGTAATAACGTCCGGCGGTGTGTTCGTGCTGGCATTTACTTCTGGTAATTTTAAATTCAACGGATTTATTTAGATAATTGCCGGCATCTGCGCCATTATAAACTGCTGTAGCGGAAATTTCCACTCCTACAGGCAATTCTTTGGAAATATCGGAATCATTCCATTTCCAGTCATCCTCGAAACAGTTCTTAACATCTCCGACTTTCTTACATGACCATGAGACGGGTATTGTAGTAATGGTTGGTTTATTTGAAGGTGCTTGTGCTTTTGAAATGATAAATTTCCATTCTGGTGCAGATATGTAAGTAGCTGAATTGTAGTATTCACCTTCCTCTACATTAATCTTAAAAGTATAAGTACCGCATCTGTGGGGCTGTTTATGGGTGAAATTCCATCTTCTTTAAAATACGTTACTTGAGTAATTTCACCATGACCAGTGACATCATCTTTCCATTTGATACATTTACTAATATCAACAGGGTTATCTTTATTATATGTAAAATTTGGCTGTGTAAAAACAAATTGGTCAGCGGTGGGATCTGTTTTTATACGACTAAATTGCTTATTATTGAAAGAATACTTCCTTTCTTCAGTTCCAACAGTTATAATGTGATCTACTTCAGTTAGCCATGCATACAAATTAGTGTGATTAGGTTCAACATTTGTATGATTTACAGGTGTCCATGGACTACCGTCAACTTTTACCTCTAAAGAACCAGGATTGTTAATAGTACAACAGCAAACCTCATCTTGGTCGTTTTTTGGGGAACCGGATACAGAAGAGGCTTTTACCGAGCCGCCATTAATGGTAATATTTTTGCAAGAACCTCCGTATTCATAGCCGCCACCAATTCCGTCACCATTCGTAGAACTAGCAGTTACAGAACTACTATTAATGGTAATATCACTGCCACTGCCCCTGCCACTGTCAGCGCCGTAACCGCCGCCACCAATTCCGGCACCATCCGTAGAACTAGCAGTTACAGAAGCACTCTTAATGGTAATATTACTGCCAATGCCTTGCTTGCCGCCACCAATTCCAGCACCATACTTAGAACTAGCAATTACAGAACAACTCTTAATAGTAATATTACTGCAAGAGAAGTAACCGCCGCCACCAATTCCGGCGCCATCCCCATTGATACTACGAGCATTTAAGATTCCTGCAGTAGTGTCTGAATCATTGGTTTTTATTATAAGCGGAGCTTCGTTATCTTTCTGTAAACCGGCAGAATATGTATACTTCGTTATAAGATTATTTGTGCCTGTTAAATGGATAGTGACTGCAGCCTCCACATTTCCCCTTATTTGCAGTGCCGGACCAGCAAATGTATTGATATTTACGTTATTAAGATAAATGTTGATATTGCTCCCGCCAAAATATTTTTTCCATCAACCACAATTCTATTTCCTGTTTCCTGGCTGCATGTGAATTTGTAATCTCCTGCCGAACTTATAGTATAAACTCCGTCCGGAACATTATTGTTATCAGCTAAATCAATTACTCCATTTTGTGTATTTTCCGCAGCAGCCATTGCCTCATCGGGGGTATCATTAAATTCAGGAATTTCCTCCGAACTAAATACAGACAGTTCCTCATCTGTCTCTCCTGCTGTTTCCTGCTCCTCATTGGTAAAAATCTCCGGAGTTTCTTCCTCAGACACTACATCCTGATTTCCGGAAGTAAATTCTTCCGCAAATATGGTTCTGGGGGGCATATTTGTAGAACACAGTGCAAGTGCCAGAATCCCGGCTAATAACTTTTTCATCATGCTTTCCACCTTTCCTTTCTTTATACATGATCTTCTGCGTCTTGACTCTTTTGTCCTCTTTTTCTGAATTTGATACATAATGCGGTAATCACGACTGCCACATTAAAGGAAATGACAGCCACCAACACATAGCCGCCTGCGTCCTCATGCAGCAGAATTGTGCCGTACATTCCCGTAACGTTTATTGGCTGGCTTTGCATTATCCCCGTTGCTCCCACAAGAGACAGGAATAACAGGGTACACAGAACAGACAGCCGGCAGACTGCGCGCCGCTCTTGGCGGCGGTGGTATTCATGCATTCGCTTTTTTACCAATTCGATACGGGTTTTGGTATCGTACATGCCTTCCAACCTCCTTCCCAAAAAACAGTCTAAAAAAGTCTTTCACTTATATAGGTACAAAAAAACCGAAAAACTCTCACCTGAAAATCAAATTTTTTCAAAAAAATTTGAGAGCTGCCGAAACAGCTCCCAAAAACGGAAAATCAGGTTATATTATTGTATCGAATCTCCTTCAGATTCCCAGAACAGCGGATATCTTAATCTCTTTTTCCGTTTCACTGAGATCAAAGTCACCACCATCTTCCACAGTCATGTGTACCTCATACAGTACGTCTTCGGATAATGTATCCGGTGTTTCACCATCTTCTGTCTGGATATTCCATTTCTCTGCCGGAACTTCTTTCAAGGTACCATCTGCGCCATATGCATACAGCTTCATAGAACCTGTTTCCCCTGAGATTCCTTTCATACGTATTGCAACGGTCGTATTCGGATGTACATTCTCAATTGTGATCGTGTTCAGCCATCCTTCCACATCTCCCTGGCCGCCGTCTGCTTCAAATTTCTCCTGGCTTAACACATTGCGCATTGCCTGATCCAGATCCACCTTGCGGTAAGGCATTTCCGGCAGATATACAAACCTGTCCTGAAGTCTCAGAAGTTCCAGATAACCGGTCGGACAATAAAGTGAATTTCCGCTATTCCCGGCATACATACCGATAGCCATGTTATTGTATCCCGGTTTGTCAGAAATATCCATGGTAAATACAGTCTCGCCTGTCTCAAAATCAAGCATGATATACTGCCACATACCAGTTTCCAGATTCTGTACATATCCGTAAATATATCCTGTTGCAGTGGACAGCTTCATCATGGAAGTGTCAGACAGATCACTTCTGCACCAGATACTCTTCATCTCATATCCGTCCTCCGTCTTAACTGTATCCACACGTTCTATACCCGGCGCGATCATTTTATTGCCCTGTCTCAGCCAGCCCACATCATAAATATTCTCATAGCTTTGTATTGAGGAATCATTATCTGCTTCTCCAAGCTTCGCACTTCCTGCACCAAACCAGTTACATACGATCGTGCTTACTGTTCCCTCTCCATCATCATATACAATTGCAGAATTTTCCACAGACACCTGTGTACCTTCCGGAAGCTCATCTATAACAGGCATACTCGCAACCTGTTCTCCTGTTTTCATATCCACCGCAATAAGATTTACCGGATCCTGATTATCTGTAAACATAACCAGATCTTTTGTCAGAGACGGGGAACATCCTCCTCCCCATGCAAGACCGCCACCTGTCGTCCCATCGCCTTCTTTGCTTTCCTTGGCACCCACACTTTTATAGGAAGTTTCCCAGACTTTTTTCACACCATTATCCGCCTGGAGCAGATAACACTTCAGATTTGTCAGAATGACCGCACCCTCCTTAGATGCCGCAATACCATTCTCTGCACCCTCTCCCGGTTCCAGTTCATATACAAACACTGCATCTGACAGATCCACATCTTCTCCATTCAAGATCTTATCGATAGCTGCACGTGAAACATAGCCAAAGGTTCCCTGCTGTTTTCTGTCGGGATAAATGCGGAAGCCTCCTGTTGCAAACCAGAGATTTCCTCATAATCAAAAACTACAGATAACAGATTCTGATCCAGTGTTTTTCCAAGTGCAGCCTCTGCTGCCGCTTTAATATCGATATCCAGCACTTTCTCAAATTCCGGAAGTACATTTCCCTCCTCATCTGTAGCCTTAAGCATAAGTACCCGATTATCGTTCGTCGGACACACAATGCGATTGCTCTCATCTACAAAAGAATATGAACTCTGTATCAGATAGCTTCCATTGTCATGCTGTTTTGGTGAAAAATAGCCCAAGGTCTGTGCCTCATCTGCATTAATATCACGGATCGCCAGGCCACCCAGAAGCGGAACCACAGAATGTCCATAGGAATCAAAAAAGACTGCCGGGGAAGCATTGGGATTAACTTTTTCATAAGAAACATTGATCTCAGAATAAATATCAACAGGCAATACCTCATCTGTTGAATCTGTATTATAGCAGTCATGATGAATATTGGAATCACTTGCTGCCATATAAGGATTCACATCCATAGCCTTCGGTGTAAGTGCCTTGACCGGAAGTTCTGATGCCTCTTCCGCATGAACAATACTAATTGTATAATCAGATGAAGCTGTTACCATAAACGCTGCCATCGCAAGAATTAAAACTCTTTTCTTCATATTATTTCCTCCTGAATCATAATAATATTCCTGTTACATTGCCTTACTGTGTCTCAGCCAGACAGAAAAACCTTCTCTTATCTTCTGCTCGTCCACAGGTTCCATAAAAAAATACTCAACCCGCAATCTGAAAGCATGAAGCGAAAAATCAAGGTCACTGCACCAAATGACACCACATCCCGGATATAAGGAGCGGAGATGTTCTGCTGCATTCAGTCCGGACACTCCGGGCAGTGCAAGAAGCACTACAGCCGGCACAGTTTTCTGTATCTGTTCAAAAAAGCTTTCCTGGTTCTGATAGAGTTCAACCAATGGAAAGATACTTCTCTCAGTACAGTAATCAATAATATATTTTGCATAATCCTGTCCTTCTTTTTCATTGACAGCCAACACAGCAATACAGTACACCAAACCCCTCCTTTTTTCTGTTAAACTCTTTCCTGTACCTGTTAAGCACATTATAAGAAAGCAGAAATTTATTTCAATGATTCTGTCACGAAAGGAATAAAAATAGCACGAATTGTAAATCAGCCACCTGTTTTTGTGATATACTGTTTCCAGAACGTACCATTACCGGTACAAAATAAAAAGGAAGATTTACTATGAGAATTGCAATTGTTGATGATATTTCAGAAGAACGGACACTGCTTCGCAACAGACTGGAATCTCAATTTTCCAGGCGCAATGTCCACGTAGATATATTTGAATATGAAAATGGAGAAACTTTCCTCACTGCAGCGAAGGAATGTCCTTTCACGGTAGTGTTTCTGGATATTTATATGAATGGTTCTAACGGGATTGATACAGCAAAAGAACTTCGCAGATCAGATACTGACTGTCTGCTGATCTTTACAACAACTTCCACTGACCATGCATTAGAAGGATTTCAGGTCCGGGCTCTCCACTATCTTGTAAAGCCTACAGTGAAAATGATATTTCCGTACTGGCAGATGAAATCCTTTCCCGCATCCCGGATTCCGGGAAATACATAGATGTAAAGGTAAACGGCAGTAATATTCAGATTCCCTTCCGAAAAATAATCTACGCAGAGCATTTTTCCCACATGATCCACATCCACACTGCCGGTGAAAGGGAACTGGTCACCCGCCAGTCCTTTGATTCCTTCATAACCTCCCTGAAAATGGACTCACGTTTCTATCGGTGTAACCGGGGCGTTGTGATCAATCTGGAGCATGCAGTTGATTTTGACGGAACAGGCTTTCGCCTTGATAACGGAAGCAATGTCCCTGTCAGCCGGAAGCTGCTGAAAAACGCCAGACAGACATTTATGGAATTTCTGTTCCAAAGGAGGTCCTGAAATGACTGACATACTTCGCCCTGTACTTGAACTTTTCGTAATCATTCCCGGCATACTGCTGGCATATCTGCCTGTAAAGAACTATCTGAGGCAGACACCGCTTAAGCTGACAGCATGGCTTCTTCCCCTTCTTCTGGGAATCTGTATTTTGGGAGGGGCAGTTTGCTGTGCCCTGCAAATTCCGACCAGATGGTTCCTGTTTCCCCTGCTGCCTGTCATTATGCTCATTTACCATAAAACATTAAAAATCTCTGTCTGGAAATCCGTCAGTATTTTTCTGGCAGTCTTCGCAGTTTTTACATGTGTCAAAAGTCTGTCCCGGGCAGTCAATGCACTTATGACTGCTGACCTGCATATTACAGAAAACGAACTGTGGCTGCACACTGGTGCCGGAATTTTCTATAATGTCATCTGCCTGCTGTTTGTTCTGGCAGCCTGGTATCCTGCCTGCCACTGTGTACAGACAATGGTCACAGACGAGAACTTTGCCCAGACCTGGTATGTATTCTGGATTCTTCCGGTAATCTTCATAGGAGTGAATCTTTTTATGATTCCCAAACACCGCAGCACTTTATATACCGGACGTATTCTGCAGTGTTATATTGTTTTCAGTCTTGTACTGCTCATAATCCTGCTTCTGTTTTATGTCCTGTTTCTTATGATGGCAGTCAGCCTGAACAGAAATGCCAGACTTCAGCAGGAGAACCATTTTCTTTCCCTGCAGCAGGAAAGATACGAGAATCTCTGCATGGCCATTGAAGAAGCAAGGCAGGCACGTCACGATATCCGCCATCATTTCGTCCGTCTGTCCACTCTGGCAGAACAGGGTGACATAGAAAAAATTAAAGAATATCTCTCTGCTGCAACCGGAAAAATCTCTGACTATAACCTGCATTTCTGTGAGAATCAGGCTGTTGACAGTGTTTTCGGATATTATTCCGCCCTTGCAGAAAGAGAAAACATTCCTTTTCATGCAGTGGTTTCCCTGCCTGCTGAGCTTTCCTTAGATGAGATTAATCTGTGCCTTGTGTTTTCCAATCTGCTGGAAAATGCCATCCAGGCAAGTGTGAAAACAGTACCCGCCCGCAGAAAGATTAATGTGGAAGTTTATCCCCACCATAATCATCTCCTTCTGATTCATGTGGAAAACACCTTCGATGGCAAAATACAGCAAAAAAACAATATTTTCCAATCCTCCAAACACTCCGGAAACGGAATAGGAATCGAATCTGTCCGCCACATTACCGACAAAAACGGCGGTGCGTGTGACTTTACCTATAAAGATGGTATTTTCTCTGCAAAAATAATGCTCCGGATATAATCAGTTATTGATTATACCCGGAGCATTTTGTAAAAACACTCAGATTCATGCCAAACAGATAAAATCATCCGTTTCGCTACTTGCTTGATTCACTAAAATTATTCCATACACTCATCCAAAATTGCAGCCATCTTGTCGATGTGTTCTTTTGTGATCACAAGCGGAGGTACGATTCTGAGTACATCACTGCCTGCAGAGATCACCAACAGTCCTTTTGCCAACGCAGCCTTTACAACTTCACCAACCGGGCGGCCCTGGATCACGATTCCCTGCATGAAGCCCATGCCTCGTCTTGTCGCAGCGCATTCATGTTTTGCAACAATTTCATCCAGTTTCTGTTCCAGATATGGAGTCATTTCCTGTACATGTTCAATGATCTTATCATTCTCATAAATGTCAAATACTTTGCTGACTGCAGCACATACAAACGGGTTTCCACCATAAGTTGTACCATGATCACCTGGCTCCAGAGAAGCTTTGGCAGCTTTTTCGCCCAGTACAAACGCACCTACCGGCACACCACATCCAAGAGCCTTGGCACTTGTCATAATATCCGGCTGTACACCGTATGCCTGCCATGCAAAATAATGTCCGGTTCTTCCCATACCGCACTGAATCTCATCGAAGATCAGCATAATATCTTTCTCGTCACAGATCTGACGCAGACCTTCCAGAAATTCTTTCTTCGCCGGATAAATACCACCCTCACCCTGAACAACCTCAGTAATAATTGCGCAGGTCTTATCTGTGATCTGAGCCTTTACGCTCTCAAGGTTATTGAAATCCGCAAACTTCACACCACCCATCAGAGGCTCAAAGGGCTCTCTGTAATGAGCAGTTCCTGTCACGGAAAGAGCTCCGATACTTCTTCCATGGAAGGAATGGTTCATGGCAATGATCTCATGATCTGCATGTCCGTCACGTACATATGCATATTTCTTAGCTGCTTTTAAAGCACCTTCGATTGCTTCTGTACCACTGTTGGTAAAGAATGCCTTACTCATTTTACTTGCCTTTACCAGCTTCGCACCTGCTTCGATAATCGGCTCATTGTAATATAAGTTGGAAATATGCATCAGCTTATCAATCTGATCTTTTAATGCTTCATCATATCCCGGATAGTGATATCCCAGAGAATTTACAGCAATACCTGCTGCAAAATCCAGATATTCCTTTCCCTCGGAATCATATAAATAACATCCCTGTCCCTTTTCAAAAACAACAGGAAAACGATTATAAGTGTGAAGGATACTCTCTTCGGATTCCTTCATCTGTTCATTCATGTTCATTGTAATATTTCTCCCCGTCTTCTCTCAGAATCGCAGTACCAATACCTTTGTTTGTAAAGATCTCCAGCAGTAAGCTGTGAGGAATTCTTCCGTCAAGGATATGGACTCTGTTAACGCCTTCTTCAATGGCATCAATACAGTTTTTCAGCTTCGGAATCATACCTCCGCCTACATAACCGTCATCGATCAGTTTCTGTGCTTCATCTACATGAAGTTCAGAGATCAGGCTGGACGGATCATCCTTGTCTTTATAAACGCCTTCAATATCAGAAAGGAATGCAAGCTTCTCAGCATGAACAGCCTCTGCAATGGCACATGCCGCATCATCCGCATTAATATTATAAGTAGCGAACTCATCGTCATAACCTACCGGGAAAATGATCGGCAGGAAATCTTTCTCCAGAAGATCCTCCAGAATCTTCGGCTCAACCTTTGTAACTTCACCAACAAATCCGATGTCTCCGCCCTCTGTCTGTTTCTTGCGGCATTTCAGCAGACCACCGTCTTTACCGCTGATACCAACAGCATTTACACCAAGAGATTCCACCATGCAACCAGTTCCTTGTTCACCTTCGCAAGAACCATCTCTGCGATCTCCATAGTATCTTTATCTGTTACACGAAGACCATTAATAAATTTCGGCTCCATACCTACCTTGCCAACCCAGCGGCTGATTTCCTTACCACCGCCATGAACGATGATCGGTTTGAAACCAACCAGTTTCAGAAGAACAACGTCCTTGATCACATTCTTCTTCAGTTCATCATCCAGCATGGCGCTTCCGCCGTACTTTACAACTACGATTTTACGATTAAATCTCTGAATATAAGGAAGTGCCTCGATCAGCACCTCCGCCTTGTCCAAATATTTCTGATTAACCATTATTCTCTCCTTTTTCCAGTCAATGTCTGGTCTCCATCCCTGCTTATTGCTTCTCGCAATTAAAGCAGGAGACTTACCTGATTCGGTTAAAATCACCCTTATTCACAGAATTTTGTTATGAACGGTAATCTGCATTGATTTTTATATAATCATAAGTCAGGTCACAGCCCCATGCAGTTGCTGTGGCATCACCCATCTTCACATCAGCGATTGCTGTGACAGCTTCCTCAGAAAGAATCTTCGTTGCCTCTTCTTCACTGTAATCCACAGCCACCCCATTCTCAATAATCTGGATCTTACCAGCCTTACTCTCAAAGAACAGATCCACCTTCTCAGGATCAAACTTCGCACCAGAATATCCCATAGCACACAGGATTCTTCCCCAGTTTGCATCATGTCCGTAGATAGCAGCCTTTGTCAGAGAAGAAGTAACAACAGACTTGCTCAATGTAACTGCCTGCTCCTTAGACTCTGCACCAATGATCTTCACCTCAAACAGTGCAGTCGCACCCTCTCCGTCACCTGCGATCTTCTTCGCCAGAGTAGTATTGATATAATTCAGCGCAGCCTTGAAAGTCTCGTAATCCTCACCCTTCTCTGTGATCTCCGGATTCTCAGCCAGACCATTAGCCAGAAGAAGAACTGTATCATTGGTAGAAGTATCTCCATCAACAGAAACCATATTGTAAGTATCCTTAACATCCTCACTTAATGCTTCCTGCAGCATCTTCTTGGAAATCTTCGCATCAGTAGTAACAAACCCAAGCATTGTACACATATTCGGATGGATCATACCGGAACCCTTACACATACCACCAACAGTAACCGTCTTACCGCCAATCTCAATCTGAACAGCAACCTCTTTCTTTTTGGTATCAGTAGTCATGATCGCCTTCGCCGCCTCAGTACCAGCCTCCAGAGAACCATCCAGCTTCGGCGCCATCATCTTCACACCATTCTTAATACGGTCAATGGGAACCTGCATACCAATCACACCAGTAGAAGCAACCAGCACACTGTCAGCAGCCACCCCAAGAATCTCAGCAGCCGCATCTGCAGTCTCCTTACAATAACCATAACCTTCTGCACCAGTACATGCATTGGCAATACCACTGTTACAGATCACCACCTGTGCAGACGGATGATTATAAACAATATCCTGATCCCATTTAACAGGCGCAGCCTTCACCACATTGGTAGTAAAAGTCCCCGCAGCCACACATGGCACCTCACTGTAAACCATAGCCATATCCGTTCTGCCCTTATACTTAATCTCAGCCGCAGCAGCCGCTGCCTTAAATCCCTTAGCCGCCGTAACGCCACCATCTATAATCTTCATAAAACCTCAATCCTTTCTATATAATAAGACAAACTATCTTGTTTCCCGTCCACATCCTCCACGCTCAGCGACTGCCGCAACTCCCCTGCGCAATCACGTCCGTCAGACATCCACATCTCTTCCGTCCTGAAAAGTCAGCTCCGGAAATTATTTGGTTTTGAACGCATTTGCAGGGACTGTAGTAACTCTTAGTGCTCGGGAATTTGCGTTATGAGGCGGCTGCATCACTGTCTGAGCGAAGTTTGCAACGGAGCGAGTTTGACAAGCCGCCTCATGCCTTTAGCAAATTCACGAACACTTAGAGTTAGTAAGCCCCGAAACCGCGTTCAAAACCAAATAATTTCCGGAGCGTCCCCTTTTCTCTAACTTACGGACACATCGGCACCTGCAGCAGTCCCTCAGCCTCCTTAAATCCAAACATCAGATTCATATTCTGCACAGCCTGTCCCGCAGCACCTTTCACCAGATTATCCATAGCCCCCATCATAATAACTCTGTGAGTTCTCGGATCGATCTTAAAGTTCACATCCACATAATTACTTCCTTCCACACACTTAGTCTGCGGACAAACATCCTTATCAAGCACACGAACGAAAGTCTCATTCTCATAATACTTATCATAAACTGCCTTCACCTCTTCATAAGAAACATCCTTAGCCAGAGAAGCATAAGCAGTCACCAGAATACCACGATTCATAGGAATCAGATGAGGTGTAAAATTAATCAGCACTTCCTTACCGCACGCATAACCAAGCTGATCCTCAATCTCAGGTGTATGTCTGTGAGTTGCAACACCATAAGCCTTAATATTCTCATTCACTTCACAGAACAGATTGGCAACCTTCGCTCCACGTCCTGCTCCTGAAGTACCGGACTTCGCATCAATAATAATGGTAGACGGATCGATCAGCCCTTCTTTGATCAGCGGATAAATAGAAAGTGTGGAACATGTGGGATAACATCCCGGATTCGCAATCAGTCTTGCCTTCTTAATCTCCTCACGATTAATCTCACATAAACCATAAACCGCCTCATCAATAAACTGCGGAGCCTTATGCTCAATTCCGTACCATTTCTCATATTTCTTCACATCTTTAATACGGAAATCCGCACTCAGGTCAATAACTTTCGCCTTGGAAAGAATTCCTTCATTAATTAAAGAAGCACAGAGTCCCTGAGGAGTAGCTGTAAAATCACATCCACTTCATCAGCTAATGCTTCCATATTATCATCCATACATTTCGCATCTACCAGTTTAAAAAAGTTCTGATAAACATCTGCATATTTCTGGTCAATGTAACTTCTTGAACCATACCACGCAACTTCCACATCTTTATGTCCCAGAAGCAGTCTCACGATCTCGTTACCTGCATATCCTGTGGCACCGATAATTCCTGCTTTAATCATAATAATTTCCTCCATCTTCGCCTCATCCGGCGATCTTCATTTCATAGTAAAACTTTACTCTATCAGAGTGCTGGACTAATTATACATCTTACCTGCATAATATGCAATAGTCATTTTTCAATGTTTTTACATGGATTTTATTTCAGTTCACGGATTTCCCCCTGTCTTTTCCTATATTATATTGCATATTTATGCAAAAACAGATAAAACTTTTTTGCATTTTTCTATTGCATATTTATAAAAAAAGGTGTATATTATCACTTGTTAAGCGGAATCACACGAAATCATCTTGTTCCGCATTGAATATTTATTCAAAAATTTCAATCAGAAATTACCGCATTTATTCAAAAATAATGCGCTGAACTCCCGACCTATTCATTTACTTTCGGCAAACGGATATCTCAGGAAATTTTTACAAATCAGGAAAATAATAAAATCCAATTTCAGGAGGAATACAATCATGAAAGAAAAAGTCGTTTTAGCATACTCAGGCGGTCTTGATACCACAGCCTTAATCCCATGGTTAAAAGAAACATTTGATTACGATGTTGTCTGCTGCTGCGTAAACTGCGGTCAGGGAAACGAACTGGACGGACTGGATGAAAGAGCAAAGCTTTCCGGTGCTTCCAAACTATATATCGAAGATATCGTAGATGAATTCTGTGATGACTTCATTGTTCCATGTGTACAGGCAGGTGCTGTATACGAACACAAATATCTCCTTGGTACATCCATGGCCCGTCCGGCAATCGCTAAGAAATTAGTTGAGATCGCACGTAAAGAAGGCGCAGTTGCTATCTGCACGGTGCTACAGGTAAAGGTAATGACCAGATCCGTTTCGAACTTGGCATCAAGCTCTTGCTCCTGACATCAAAATCATCGCTCCATGGCGTATGACAGACAAATGGACCATGCAGTCACGTGAAGATGAGATCGCATTCTGTAAAGCTCACGGAATCGACCTTCCATTCGATGCAAGCCACAGCTACAGCCGTGACAGAAACTTATGGCATATCAGATGAAGGTCTGGAACTGGAAGATCCTTCCCAGGCTCCAAACTATGACAACATGCTTGTTTTAGGTGTTACACCTGAGAAAGCCCCTGATAAAGAAACAGAAGTTACCATGACATTCGAGCAGGGTGTTCCGAAAACATTAAACGGCAAAGAAATGAAAGTTTCCGAGATCATCACAGAGCTCAACAAATTAGGCGGCGAGAACGGTATCGGTATCGTTGATATCGTTGAAAACCGTGTTGTTGGTATGAAATCACGTGGCGTATATGAGACTCCTGGCGGAACTATCCTGATGGCAGCTCACGAACAGCTCGAAGAACTTACACTTGACCGTGAGACAATGGAAACCAAGAAGAAACTTGGCAGCCAGTTCGCTCAGGTTGTTTACGAAGGAAAATGGTATACACCACTTCGCGAGGCAATCCAGGCATTCGTTGAGTCCACACAGAAATATGTAACAGGTGAAGTTAAATTCAAACTGTACAAAGGCAACATCATCAAAGCCGGTACAACTTCTCCATACAGCCTGTACAATGAATCTCTTGCATCTTTCACAACAGGTGACCTCTATGACCACCACGATGCAGATGGATTCATCACACTGTTCGGACTTCCACTGAAAGTTCGCGCTATGATGTTAAAAGAAGTTGAGCAGAACAAGAAATAATTAATTGATAACAGCTTCAGCCAGATGGACACTTTATTCATCTGGCTGTTTTTATTACCTGATACAGTATTGCAATTCTGTAAAAAACGGCACAAAAAAGACACAGCCAGATGGCCATGTCCGTTTTTATCTGCTATGTTTATGATTATCTGCTTTCCAGTTCCGCACGTTTCTTATCGATAAGCTCCTGAAGTTTTTCCAGCTCTTCCACTGTAATCCCATCAGATTCCAGAAGCGCATTCATCATTTCCACCGGATTAATCTTTCTGCTTTTGGCATTTCCCTTTAAATAATCCTCTCTTGAAAGAAGAGGGGTATAATTTCTTGCATACACCTTGCCGTTCATTGAAGTTCCCGCAACCTGGATCAGGTTCTCTTTCAAAAGAAGCTCCAGGCATCTTCTTACTGTCGGCATTTTCAGTTCCGGTGCAATGTCATTGATCTCAAAAGCAGACAATGGTCTTCCCTCTTCCCAAAGCACATTCATAATATCATAACGTTTACCTTTTAAGATGTCCATCTTAAGATCTCCTTCCATTTTTAACCAGATATCACTATAATACAGAAATATCGAATTAATTACAATTACAGAGACCTTACACTGATTTACAGTCCTTTTACAAATTTGTTACCAAGTTTATCCGGACAATAATACATCTTTCTACACATCACGAATCATTTCGTTATAAAACAAGCTGTTTTTTCTCAAGACGGGCATATACCCACTCTCTGAAAAGTGTATAGATGACAGATACTGTCGGAATGAAGATCAGCATTCCCGCAATTCCCATCAGACTGCCGCCAAGTGTTACAGCTACCAGTACCCAGATGGATGGAAGCCCGACAGAACCACCTACCACATGAGGATAGATCAGGTTTCCTTCTATCTGCTGCAGGATAAGGAAAAGTCCCAGAAACAGAACTGCTTTTACAGGACTTATCATAAGGATCAGAAAAAATGCTACCCAACATCCGATAATTCCGCCAAACAGCGGGATCAATGCTGTAAATGAAATCAGACACCCACCAGCATTGCATATGGAAAATGCAGGATTGTCATGGATACAAAGAACATACTTCCAAGAATCACAGCTTCGATACACTGTCCGGTAATAAAGCTGGAAAAAATCCTGTTTGCCAGATTCCATACATGTGCCAGATATCTGACCGGTTTTTCCGGGAACATTGCGTACATTGCTTTTTTTATCTGCTGCAGGAGCTTTTCTTTCTGCAAAAGGACATAGCAGGCGAATACAAAGCCAATGGATACATTCATTGCAGTAGTCAGAAGTCCCATGGTGATGGACACTGTGGAGGAAACAATGTTATTGACTCCGTTCTTCAGTACGCCGAGTACAGAATCGATTATTTTCCCGCTCAATGTCAAGAGACTGCGCCCATTTCACAACTTCCGGATTGTTTCCGAATACATTGTCGATCCATTTCTGGAAAACCGGAATATTTTCTTCTATCTTTTTCGCTATGTTTACGAATGTTGCCCCCAGTTCCGGTACTACTACCAGCATAACGATCACGATTATACAGATCACAAAGCAGATAGAAAGCACCAGGCTGACCGGTCTTGCCAGTTTTTGGGCTGTTTTTTTCTCTTGTTTCAAGGCTTTTCCGAACAGATGATGTTCTATGAATTTCATTGGAATATTGAGGATAAAAGCGATTCCAAAGCCAATGATGAACGGAAAGAGAAAGCCAAGCAGAACTCTGACAGTGCTGATGACTATGTGCAGGTTCTGGACACCCAGATATAAGAGAATTGCGAATGCGATGAGCCATCGAATTTTTTTTATGTTTTCTTTGTCTAGCTGCATGTTTGTTTTTCCTTTCTTTTTGATATTGGAGAGTATTATATCATATTTTCCCAAAAAACGGACGCTTAGAAAAATATTTTATCTGCTATGCGGTTTCGGCATCTAAGAGATTCTAAGTCATCTGAAATCTGCTAAAAGCATGAGAAGAAAAGTCTATGATTGCTCGCTGGTGCTCAGGCAATGGACTTTTCTTCTCATAACGCAGATTTAAGAGGACTAAGAATCTCTAAGATGCCTGCAAATGCATAGCAGATAAAATATTTTTCTAAGCTGGTAATTGGAAGGTGGAAAATATCGTATCAATCGCATGTTAAAAGCCTACATGAATAAGAAAGACTTTAAATATGAAAGAGATTGTATAAGTTCACATGGGATATCATATACTTTATATAAATTCTGCCTGTAAAATGCTTTATAGACTATGAATTATCAAATAGCAATGCAAAAAGAATATTAAATTAAATTGCAGAAAGGAATTGACAGTTAACTACAAATATTTTATAATCATTTTATAAACAATATAAGTAAACTTATATATGTCCATAATCGGTTGGACGTTTCTACCAACTACCGTAATAGTTGTCTATAAGTTCTCTCCCCAGGGAGAAAGAATGAGGTAAAGGCAGCATCGGTAGATTTTTTTTGCCTTTCCTTAACCACAAAAAGGAGGTATGGTTATGAACGAACGGACTTTTGTTTTAAAGGGAACAATTTGCTACAGTAATTCTCTGACAGAACTTTCCATCACTGAAAATGGATATTTAGTATGTGAAGATGGGCGATGTGCAGGGGTGTTTGATGAGCTTCCTGAGAAATTTGCAGGAATCTCATATACAGATTTTGGTGATGAGCTGATCATTCCGGGACTGACTGATCTGCATCTTCATGCTCCGCAGTATACGTTTCGTGCCTCGGGTATGGATCTTGAGCTGCTGGACTGGCTGAATACTTATACTTTTCCGCAGGAAGCGCGTTATGAAGATACAGAGTTTGCAAAAGAGGCTTATTCTATTTTCACTGAGGATATGAAGAAGAGCCCGAATACAAGAGCATGTATTTTCGGAACTCTGCATGTCCCTGCTACCGAGATCCTGATGGAACAGCTGGATAAAACCGGAATAAAGGCTATGGTCGGCAAGGTAAATATGGACCGTAATGGTTCTCCGCAGTTGCAGGAAGAGAGTGCTCAGGCTTCTGCTGATGCTACGGTTCAGTGGATTAAGGATACGCTTGATAAATTTGAAAATGTAAAGCCGATCCTTACTCCGAGATTTACTCCGTCCTGTTCTGATGAGCTGATGGAGAAGCTTTCGGAGATTCAGAAAAAGTATCATCTGCCGATGCAGTCTCACCTTTCTGAGAATTTCAGTGAAATTGCCTGGGTGAAGGAGCTTTGCCCGAATACACATTTTTATGGAGAAGCATATAGCCAGTTCGGTCTTTTCGGCGGTGACTGTCCGACGATCATGGCTCATTGTGTTCATTCTTCGGATGAAGAAATTGCCTTATGAAAAAGCAGGGCGTTTATATTGCTCATTGTCCGCAGTCTAACACAAATCTCTCCTCAGGTATCTCTCCTGCGAGACGTTATCTGGACGAAGGCTTACACATCGGACTGGGCTCTGACATTGCAGGTGGAACTTCCGTTTCTATTCTGCGTGCCATGGCTGATGCTATTCAGGTTTCCAAGCTGTACTGGCGGCTGGTTGATTCTTCTATGAAGCCGCTTACTGTTGAAGAGGCCTTTTATATGGGAACAGAGGGAGGCGGTTCCTTCTTTGGAAAGGTTGGAAGCTTTAAGGAGGGGTATGAATTTGATGCGGTTGTGCTTAATGACAGCACTATTCCAACTCCACTGAAGCTCTCTCCGAAGGACAGACTCGAAAGACTGATCTACCTTTCCGATGACCGCAATATTACCGCTAAATATGTAGCCGGAAGAAAGATTCTGTAACTGCAGGAAATACAGATTCTGATGGTGTTTTTCCGGCATATCGTTAACAAAACGATATGCCGGGACGATTGATTCCAGGAGTTTCACCCTGTTTTTTCGGGATGATTATCTGAGGCACCACAAAACAGCCGGCAATTTTTAAAATCAAAAGGGGGAAAGATTATGAATCTTGACAAATTATTCCATCTCAAAGAGAACCACACAGATGTAAAGACCGAAGTTATGGCAGGTATTACCACATTCATGACAATGGCCTACATTCTGGCTGTTAACCCAAATATTCTGGAAGCGTCCGGCATGGACAGAGGAGCTGTTTTTACAGCGACCGCACTGTCATCCTTTATTGCCACCTGCCTGATGGCACTGCTTTCTAACTACCCGTTCGTTCTTGCACCGGGCATGGGCTTAAATGCCTACTTTGCATACACAGTTGTTCTTGGCATGGGATACAACTGGCAGCAGGCACTGGCAGCTGTATTTGTAGAAGGTATTATTTTTATTCTTTTATCACTCACTAATGTGCGTGAAGCGATTTTTAACGCTATTCCAATGAACCTGAAACATGCAGTATCCGTCGGTATCGGTCTTTTCATTGCTTTTATCGGACTGCAGAATGCTAAGATCGTAGTTAACAACGACTCCACTCTGGTAAGTGTATTTTCCTTTAAATCCTCCGTTTCCGGCGGAACCTTCAATACAGAAGGAATTACAGTTCTTCTGGCGCTGATCGGACTTCTCATCACCGCCATCCTTCTTGTTAAGAGTGTAAAAGGAAACATTCTCTGGGGTATCCTGATCACATGGGGACTTGGCATTATCTGTCAATTGACAGGGCTTTACAAACCTGATCCTGCAGCCGGCTGGTTCAGCCTCCTGCCTGATTTTTCAAACGGAATCTCCATCCCAAGCATGGCTCCCACATTTATGAAAATGGACTTCTCCATTGTCTTCACACTTGATTTCGTAGTCATTATGTTTGCATTCCTGTTTGTAGATATGTTCGATACTCTGGGAACCCTGATCGGTGTTGCTTCCAAAGCTGATATGCTTGACAAAGAAGGCAAACTTCCGAACATCAAAGGTGCTCTTCTTTCTGACGCAGTAGGAACTACAGTAGGTGCTATGTGTGGTACTTCCACAGTTACTACTTTCGTAGAGAGTGCTTCCGGTGTTGCTGAAGGCGGACGTACAGGACTTACTTCCCTGATAGCAGCCATCCTCTTCGGATTATCACTGCTGTTATCCCCGATTTTCCTGGCAATCCCGTCCTTTGCCACAGCACCGGCTCTGATCATCGTTGGATTCCTGATGCTCACATCAGTAACCAAGATTGATTTCAACGACCTGACGGAAGCCATCCCAGCATTTATCGCGATCATCGCAATGCCATTCCTGTACAGCATTTCTGAAGGTATCTCCATGGGTGTTATCTCCTATGTGATCATCAACGTTGTTACAGGTAAAGCTAAGGAAAAGAAAATCAGCGTACTGATGTATGTACTGGCTGTATTGTTTATTTTGAAATATATCTTTATCTGATATAAATATCAGATACACATTTACAAAAAGAAGTCTCCTGCAGAGGCTTCTTTTTATTTCTACAATCTTCTTTCTCTTTTTACATTTATGATGTATAATTATGAAAGTGTTTCTTCATTTTCAGATCAATAAGGCACTGGCACTCTTAAAATATATTTGAAACATTTTATAACTATGAGGGCACTGAACAGTTACAAAATTTCAGTGCTTCTGTCCACACTGAATGAATAAATATTTTGTTTTATCCACATTTTATACATTCTATTTACACATTAATATAAGAAGGATTACACACATCATGCAAAAACAACAGATTCCATTAAAAAATTCCCTGCTCCTGCTTCTCGCAGCGATCATCTGGGGTATCGCTTTTGTAGCTCAAAGCGTAGGAATGAAATACGTAGGAGGCTTTACTTTTAATGCCGTCCGTTCCCTTATCGGAGCAGTCGTTCTGATTCCACTGATTTTTATTCTGAAAAAGAGAAACTCTCCTTCAGATTCTGCTTCCAAAGCATCTGGCAGATCTGACACCTCAAGTAATACTGTATCCAATATGCAGGAGAAAAAAACTCTGATTATCGGCGGTATCGCCTGCGGTATCTGCCTCTGTCTGGCAAGCAATTTCCAACAGTTTGGCATCAAGTATACAACCGTCGGAAAAGCCGGCTTTATCACTGCCTGTTATATTGTGATCGTCCCTGTCATCGGACTGTTCCTTGGCAAAAAATGCACGAAATTTATCTGGGCAGCCGTTGCAATGGCTCTGATCGGACTTTATCTCCTGTGCATCACAGATGGATTTTCCATTGGAAAGGGAGATCTGCTCGTACTGGTATGCGCTTTTCTTTTTTCGTTGCACATACTGGTCATCGACTACTTTTCTCCGAAAGTAGACGGAGTAAAGCTCTCCTGTATTCAGTTCCTGACATGTGGAGTTCTTTCCGGCATTCCCGCTCTGCTCCTTGAGCATCCGGAACTCTCATCCATCCTGGCAGCATGGCAGCCAATCCTCTACGCAGGTGTTATGTCATGCGGAGTAGCTTACACCTTGCAGATTATCGGTCAGAAAAACATGAACCAACTGTAGCATCCCTGATACTCAGCCTGGAATCCTGCATCTCTGTCCTAGCCGGATGGATCATCCTCAGACAGCAACTGAGTACTAAAGAAATCCTTGGATGTGTCATCATGTTTGCCGCTATCATCCTTGCACAGTTTCCACAGAAGCAGACAGAATAATATGTAGAGTAGGTCAGAGGGTCTATTCCCTCTTTCCTCTCATCAAACTGCATGTGAATTTCTCCTTCATACGACTATACAGCTTTCCAGCATTCTTCTTTCTACAGCATTGTACCACACCACCATTCGTTGTAAGCCTTTTTTCGTAATCCTTATTCTGCTCCATGGATATTTCAAACAGAAGATGGAAAAGAAAAAGTTATTGCTATAGACGGGCATGGAAGCTATGTAACAGAAATAGTAGATGACTAACTTTAAAAAATAAACTCCCCACTTCGTCAGAAATTCATCCGACGGGGGGAGTTTATTTTATCCGCTATTCAACTTCCCCAATCACCTTGTGGAAGTGCTCCTTTATCCTAGTAAAACTCTCATCGCTCAGGTCATGCTCTAACTTACACGCATCTTCTTTTGCAACTTCCGGGCTTACGCCGAGACGTTCCAACATCTTACTCAACACTGTATGGCGTTCATAAATATGCGTTGCAATCTGAGCCCCTTTATCCAGAAGCGTCACCGTACCATAACGGTCCATCGCGATATAGCCATCCTCACGTAACAGCTTCATCGCATGACTCACACTCGGTTTCGATACCCCAAGCATCGTCGCAATATCAATAGAACGAACACCGCCCCCCTGTTTAGACAACACCAAAATTGCCTCCAAATAATCCTCCGCCGATTTTCTAATTTGCATTCAAAATACCTCCCATATTGTTTTGATATTAACACAATATGAGAAATTTTTCAATCGCTCTTCTTGAGAACAGTCGTCATTAACTGTTACTGCTCACTCCGTTCTCAGTAACGTAGCCAAAATTTCATTCATTCCATATGAAAAAACAGCGTCGAAAAATATTTCATTTCATGTGCATTTGCAGGATACTTAGATATTCTTAGCCGCCAGAAATCTGCGTTATGAGCCATCAAGGACACTGTCTGAGCGAAGCGAGTTTGTCCTTGATGCTCATGCTTTTAGCAGATTTTTGACGGCTTAGAATATCTTAGTGTCCGAAACCGCACATGAAATGAAATATTTTTTGACGCGTCCCTACTGAATTAAAAAAGCCCTCTGACCAGCATTCCCACATACCAGCCAAAGAACCTTTTTATACCAGGATTATCTTTTAAATTCCTAAAGCAATCTCCATCATCCTGTTAAACGAAGTCTGCCTGGCCTCCGCAGAAATTGCCTCATCCCTAAAAACATGATCCGAAATCGTAAGAATCCCCAATGCCTCCTTACCGGCTCTCGCAGCATTCATAAACAGCGCCGCACACTCCATCTCCACACAGAGAACCCCCATCTTTCTCCATGCCTTCGAACTCTCCGGATTATCTCCATAGAACACATCTGAAGATACAACAGAACCCACACGAACCGGTGTACCCTGCTCCTTCGCAACCTCTACAGCCCTTGCAACCAGTTCATAACTTGCTGTAGGAGCAAAAGTCCCCGGCAGCTGATACTGGCTTGCATAATTTGAATCCGTACATGCACTCATGGCGATCACAACATCCATTACGCTTACATCATCCTGCAGCGCACCTGCAGAACCAATACGGATGATCTTCTCTACATCATAAAAATTATAAAGCTCATAACTGTAAATACCCATAGATGGCATCCCCATACCGCTGCCCATAACAGATATCTGCTCACCCTTATAAGTTCCGGTATAACCAAACATATTTCTCACTGTGTTAAAACATACCGGATTCTCCAGATATGTCTCCGCAATATACTTCGCACGCAGCGGATCTCCCGGCATCAGAACCTTCTTTGCAATATCACCTTTCTTTGCACTGTTGTGTGGTGTTGGAATACTCATAATCACCCTCTCCTTTCCCGTAATGCTGAATCACTGCATTATTTATCATCACCTGTAAGCCGCAGCACATCCCTGATCTCTTCTTCATCCATATCAAGAATGATCGCCAGCTCCTCTACACTGAACTTTGAACTTTCATCCTCTTCATCCTCTGTAAGTTCCCTGACTGCCGCTTCCAGCTTCTCCACCTTTGCTACCAGATAGTCATCCTCAAATTTCCTCTGTGTCTGCTCCTCGATAGCATGGCGGATCCCACACCGGATACGTCCAAGCAGCCATTTCTCATCTTTCTCTTCCGGTTCTTCCTCTCCCAGAGCCATCAGAAGGCTTATATTTGCCTCCTGAATCAGATCAGCGATAAAAATCTCCTCACAGTTCATTTCAACCGCCATTTCGGCTGCTGCATGCAGATACTTCTGTGACAGCTCTGCCTGTGCCAGAGCATCTCCCTTTGAAAGCAGTTCAAAAAGTTCTTCCGCACTTCTCTCTCCCTGCTCCTGTTCTTCAAGACCTTCCAGATATTCTTTCAGATATGCCTCTTCCTCCGCTGTCAGAGGAACTTTTTCTTCTTTTTCTTCGGATACTTCTTCCGGTCCGGCCTGAGATGCTGCTGAGATCTCCTCCGCACCTTCAATGGAAATACCTTTTAATTTTAAATACTGTAATATCTTGATCAGCTGTGACTTGTCCAGGTCAAGTTCGCCAAAGCATTCCTTTATCTGTTCCGGTTTCAATACTTTGCCATTCTTCTTTCCAAGTTCACACACCTCTGTAAGTTTCTGCTGAAATTTCTGTATATCCATAGTCAAAATCTCCCTGTCCTGTTTATAACTTAACTATACAACAAAAAACCATGTCTGTAAAACAAAAAAGCACCGTTTTAACCGGTACTTTTTCTGAATGCGGATAACAGGACTTGAACCTGCACGGGAAGCCCACTGGTACCTAAAACCAGCGCGTCTGCCAATTCCGCCATATCCGCATTTTCTCATATTCTCAGAGTGTATCCGAAAAATCATTCTCACACTCTGCAAAAGCAATAAAATAGCGGAAACCTCACAGAAGATTTCCGCTATTAATGAAGCATCGGGGATTCGAACCCCGGACAACTTGATTAAAAGTCAAGTGCTCTACCGACTGAGCTAATGCTCCATATTAAGACTGGGCTAGCTGGATTCGAACC